>Ga0209467_1001238_pt1 | contig 23669 bp, 10 predicted proteins | sample Higcelwee11metaG_FD_187175 | JGI IMG/M metagenome (GOLD analysis project Ga0209467, IMG submission 187175) | Freshwater pond sediment microbial communities from the University of Edinburgh, under environmental carbon perturbations - High... | ecosystem: Environmental > Aquatic > Freshwater >... | reverse complement strand
CCAAGTCGGGCTGGGCGCCGCCGACAACACCTCCGACGCCAACAAGCCCGTCTCCACCGCCACCGCCGCCGCGCTGGCGTTGAAGGCCGAGGCCGCGGCGTTGTCCTCCCACGAGGCCGACACCGCCAATCCCCATGACGTGACTAAGAACCAAGTCGGGCTGGGTAACCTTGAGGATCTCAAGAGCAACCTCACCGCCACCGCCGCCCCGACCGTCACCGACGACGCGGACAGCGGTTTCGCCGTCGGCTCCCAGTGGGTCGACACCACGGCGGGCAACACCTACGCCTGCGTCGACGCCACGGCGGGCGCCGCAGTTTGGAAGATGACCAGCGCCTCCGGCGGCACCGTGACCAGCGTCACCGCCAGCGCCCCGCTGACCGGCGGCACCATCACCAGCTCCGGCGCTATCGGTATCAACAAGGCCGACGCCACCACCGACGGTTACCTCGGCTCCGCCGACTGGACGATCTTCAACGCCAAGAGCGACCTGGCGCTCGGCAGCAGCGCCACCACCGCCTATCCCGGCGACCTCGGCGCCGCCACCGCCACCTCCTTGGCCTCCCACGAGGCCGACACCGCCAACCCCCACGACGTCACCAAAGCGCAGCTCGACCTCGGCAACGTCGACAACACCTCCGACCTCAACAAGCCCGTCTCCACCGCCACCGCCACTGCCTTGGCCACCAAATTGGACAACACCGCTTTCACGTTGCCCATCCGCGGCAACAACGTCGCCGTCGGCGACGGCGCCGACGGCAGCGGCGACGGCGCAGCCCTCGGCTATTACGCCAACGCCAACGACGCTGGCGTGGCGGTCGGCAAGGCCGCCGACGCCCACCACTCCGGCGCAGCGGTCGGACTTCACGCCAATGGCAAAGAGTACGGAGCGGCGCTCGGCTATCAGACTAACGCCGACTCCGAGGGCGCAGCGGTCGGTCATGACGCCAACGCCAACAACTACGGCGCCGCTCTGGGCGCGTTGGCCAACGTCAACAACACCACCGCATCTAGCGAAAACGCCCCCAAGAGCGCCATCGGCTATGGCGCGGTCAACGACCAGCCCGGCCCCTCCTGCGTGATCCGCGGCAACCTCTATCTGAGCCAAGCCACTGGCATCTACCTGCGCAGCGGCAGCAGCGGCACTTACTCGGCCTTCAGTCCCGCCGCCACCTTGCCGATCTCTGGCTCGCTAGTGGCGATCGGCGATGGGGCCAACGCCTCCGGAGTCGTGTTCAACTGGGGCGCGGCCGTCGGTCAAAACGCCAACGGCGGCAACAACGGAGTGGCGGTCGGCTACACGGCCAACGGCTCCGACGGCGGCGCCGCCGTCGGCCTGAGTTCCGACGGCAACTCCTCCGGCGCGGCCTTGGGGCAAATGACCAACGGCGGCAACAACGGCGCGGCTCTCGGCTCGAGTTCCAACGGGGCGAACTACGGCGTCGCCCTTGGCTCCATGGCCAGCGCCAACGACAGCACCCCCTCGACCTTCGACGCCCCGAAGACCGCCATCGGCTTTGGCGCGATCAACGACCAGCCCGGCCCCTCCTGCGTGATCCGCGGCAGCCTCTACCTGAGCGACTTCACCAACATCTACACCCGCAGCGGCAGCAGCGGCACCTACACCGCCTTCAGCCCCGCCGCCACGTTACCAATCTCCGGAACCACCGTGGCCGTCGGCGACGGCGCCAACACCTCGACCGGCGGAGCCGCGGTCGGCGCCAGCAGCAATGGTTACAGCGCCGGCACGGCGGTCGGCGGCAGCGCCAACGGCAGTATGAGTGGCGCGGCGCTCGGCAATAGCGCCAACGGCAGTATGAGTGGCGCGGCGCTCGGCTTTACCGCCAACGGCTCCAACTCCGGCGTGGCTCTCGGCGTCGGCGCCAACGGCTACAACTACGCCGTCGCCATCGGACAGAACTCCGACGCCGACTCCTCCACGCCGTCGAGCTTATCCGCCCCGAAGATTGCCATCGGCTACCAGGCGGTCAACGACCAGGCCGGCCCCTCCTGCGTGATCCGCGGCGCCCTTTATCTGAGCCAGTGCGCTGGCATCTACACCCGCAGCGGCACCAGCGGCTCCTACACGGCCTTCAGCCCCGCCGCCACCTTGCCGCTTTATGGCACCGTCGTGGCGGTCGGCAACAACGCCAACGCCGCGAATGGCGGCGTGGCGGTTGGTCAAGTGGCCAATGGAAACAACAACGGCGCGGCGCTCGGGGCATCGGCTAATGGCAACAGCTACGGCGCGGCGTTCGGAGTGTTGGCCAACGCCAGCCCGGCGGGCGCGGCGGTCGGCTATCGAGCCAACAGCAACAACGGGGGCGCGGCGGTCGGCAACACCGCCAACGGCTACAACATGGGAGCGACGTTCGGCTATAGCGCCGACGGCTCCAACTACGGCGTCGCCATTGGCTACATGGCCAACGCCAACGTCGATACGGCATCGACCTATTTCGCCCCTAAAATCGCCATCGGCAACGGCGTCGAGAACGACCAGGATGGCCCCTCTTGCGTGATCCGCGGCAACCTTTACCTGACCCAGGCGACCGGCATCTATACCCGTAGCGGCAGCAGCGGCGCCTACACCGCTTTCGGCGGCGGCGGCGGCGCCTCGTTGCCGATCACCGGCACCAACGTCGCGGTCGGTACCGGCGCCGACGCCACGGACTCTGGCGTGGCGGTCGGCGTTTCCGCCAACGGGAACTTCATCGGAACGGCCGTCGGCTACCAAGCCGATGGCAACGGCTCGGGGGCCGCCTTCGGTTTCCAAGCCAATGGCTCCGATAACGGCACCGCGGTCGGCGCTGGCGCGAAAGGCTCTGCTTACGCTGTGGCAGTAGGCGGGATAGCCAACGCCGTGAACAGGGGCACCGCGGTCGGTTATGCAGCCGACGCCGTGGACAGCGGCGTGTCGGTCGGTTACGGGGCTCGCGGCACAACCAATGGCGCGGCGGTCGGTTACCAGGCCGATGGCGCCAACAACGGCGCGGCGGTCGGTGCCCTGGCCAATGGCAAAAACAACGGCGCGGCGGTAGGCTACCAGGCCAATGGCGACGCTAGCGCCGCGGTTGGCTACCAGGCAAACAGCCACAACAACGGGGCGGCGCTGGGATATACCGCCTATGCTGCTGGCAGCGGCGCGGCGGTAGGTTATTCCGCCAATGGTAGCGGCGCTGGCGCGGCGGTGGGATATGCCGCCAACGCCAACCAAAATGGCGTGGCGATTGGCGCCCAAGCCAATGGTGCTAATTTTGGCGTGGCGGTGGGCTTCAGAGCCAACTCCGTCTATCAATATTCCCTCGCCAAAGGTTACTCGTCCGTTTGCAGCCGTCAACACGAGGAGTGGAAGACTGGCGACAGCAATAACAAAAGTGGCTACGGCCAAGCCCTCTGGCGAGGGACGACGACCGGCGCCACGGCCACCGAGCTGTACTTGGGCGGTGTCGATTCCGCTCGTTTCACCTTGCAGGACAACTCCGCGGTGGTCTTCACCGTTCAAGTGGTCGGGGTCGACACCACCACCGGCAACAGCTCCGGCTGGGGCAAGAGCGGCGTCATCAAGCGCCGCAGCGGCACCACCTCCCTGGTCGGCTCGATCACCGCGCTCTACACTAACGAGTCAGGCCTGACCACCGACCCGGCCTTGACCGCCGACAACACCAATGACGCGCTGATCATAAAAGTCACCGGCAGCGCCAACACTTGTATCTGGAGCGCCTCGATCACCTACACTGAAGTCAGGCAATGACCCACCCCTTGAGGAGACACGCATGAAAAAGACAACGCTTGTCACGGGCGTCCTCCTGGCTCTGTCGTTCCTGACCGTTCCGGCCAGGGCCGACTTGGTCAACCAGGGCGCCGTCCTCCGGGTCGACTCCGGAACGCTGCGGATCGGTGGAGCCTTCGTCAACCAAAGCGGCGGCTCCGTCGCCCTACAAGGAAAAATGGCGGTCTCCGGCGATTGGAAGAACCAGTCGCCATCCGGGGGCGTCTTCACCGACAGCTCCGCGGGCGAGCTCGTGCTCAATGGCGGCGACCAGGCGTTGTCGGGGAGCACCAGCTTCCCGTCCTTGACCAAGAACGTCAGCTCGGCGGCCACTTTGACCTTCCCGAACGGCGCGCTCACCACCGTCCGCGGCGCCTGGACGATGTCCGGGGCGGCCGGGGAGTTGTTGAGCTTGCGCTCCAACGCCGACAGCCAGCGCTGGCAGGTGTCGCCGCTCGGTTCCACCAGCCTAAACTACTTGTCCGTCAAGGACTCCGACAACGTCAGCGGCACCTTGGTGATAGCCACGGCCCAGGGCATGGTCGACGCCGGGGACAACCTCAACTGGAAATTCAATTACGACGTGCTCTTCGTCGCCGGGCCGCGCGGCTCGCTCGAGGGCGAGGCCGTCCAGGCCGTCTCCGCCGGGGAATCCTGCACCACGGTCACGGCCAAGCCGGACGCCAACTGCCATTTCGTCAATTGGACCAAGGACGCTCTGCCCTACAGCTCCGAGGCGGCGTTGACCGTCGCCGACGTCCGCGAGGACATGTCCTTCACCGCCAACTTCGCTCTCGACCAACTCACCGTCAGCTTCCTGGCCGGGCCGAACGGCGGCCTCTCCGGCGACACCGAGCAGACGGTCGACTACGGCGCGGACTGCTCGGCGGTCACGGCGATCCCCGACTCCGGGTTCCACTTCGTCCAGTGGAACGACGGCTCGACGGCCAACCCGCTCACGGTGAAGAACGTCACCTCCAGCGCCTCGTACACCGCCAGCTTCGCGGCCAACCGGGGCACGGGTAAACTGGTGATCGCCAGCGCGCCCGAGGGCTCCGGCGTGACCTCCCCGTCCGGGACGGTCACGGTCAACCTGGACGAGCCGACCTTGGTCAAGGCCACCGCCTCCGCCAACTGGCAGTTCGACCACTGGGGTGTCAGCGGCGGCGCCACGGTCGCCGACTCGGCCGCGTCCGACGGCGTGATCACCTTGAGCGCGGACGGCGGCGCGACCGCCAACTTCGTCCGCAAACAAGTCGCCTTGACCATGGCCAGCGGCGCGGGCGGGACAGTTTCCCCGAGCGTCGGGGCGCACCAGGTGGAGGCCGGGGTCCCGGTGTCCATCGAGGCCACGCCCGCCACCGGCTACCGCTTCGTCTCCTGGGCTCTGAGCGGCGCCGGAGCGTTGTCCGACACCGACGCGGCCGAGGCTAACGTCACTTTGACCGGGGCGGCCACCGTGACCGCCACCTTCCAGGAGACCGCCGTGATGGCGGTCCTTAGCGTCGGCAACGTCTCGCCCGTCGGAGCGGGGACGGTGTCGCCGGGCGCCGGGGCGCTGAGCGTCGAGGCGGGGGTGGACATCGCCATCGAGGCGACCGCCGCCACCGGCTACACCTTCTCCGGCTGGAGCGTGGACGGCAACGGCAAGGTCGCCAACCCCGCGGCGGCCAAGACGACCATCCGCCTGGCGGGCGACGCCACCTTGCGGCCGCGGTTCTCCGACGCCGCCATCAAGGCCACGCTGACCATGGCGGCCGATCCGGTGCTGGGCGGGACGACCACCCCCGTCGGAGCGTCCGTGTATGGTCAGGGCGCGGTGGTGTCGGTGACGGCGACCGCCGCCACTGGCTACAAGTTCACCGAATGGCGCGGCGTCGGCAATCTGACGCTCTCCTCCCAATACAAGCCCGAGACGGTGGCGACGTTGGGCGGCGACGCGGCCCTGACGGCGGTCTTCGCGGTGGACAGCTCCGTGGCTGAGCTGACGTTCAAGACCGACGACGACGGGTCGGTCAGCGTCGACGGCAGTCTCAACGCCACCTACGGCTCCACCTGCCATCTGCGCGCGGCGTCGCTGGCCGGACGTATCTTCCTCCATTGGGTAGTGGAGTCCGGTAACGCCGAGATCCTGTCGCCCAACGCGGTGGAGACCGACGTGGTGCTCAACGGTCCCGCCTCGGTGGTGGCCGTCTACACCAAGGCCGCGGCGGACGAGCTGATCACCGGTTTGGTGAGGGTCTACGTCGACGGCCGCGGCACCGGGCACGACAAAGTCTGGGTCAGGCGCTCGGCGTTGGCTCTGGCCTCCTTCACGCCCGCCGCCGACCCGGTTAGCCTGGTCGTCGAGGGCACCTCCTACGAGCTTGAGGCCGAGGGGTTCCGGAGCTTCGCCAAGGGGACGCGCTGGCTTTACCAGTCCGACCGCCCCGACCGCCCGCAAGTCCGCTTGACACTGGACTTGAAGCGCCAAATCTTCCAGTTGCGGATCAACCGCGCCAACTTGTTGGCCGCTAGCAATCAGGACGGCATCAACTTGGCGATGACGGTGGGGACGAAGCGTTTCCTGACCAACCGTTTCATGGACGAGCGCAACTCGCGCATGTTCCGGACGTCGGCGGACGTGGCCACGGCCTTGCCAGTGGCTACGCCGCGGCGGCTGGCCTCCTTCGAGGTGGGGCAGCTGGGCGTGAAGTACCGCGACAACCCGGCGGGCAAGGATCGTCTGAAGCTTTGGGACGGCTTGTTGCGTCTGCCCGAGGGCATGGTTTTCGACGCCGCCACGGACGCGGTCACGGTGCAGGTCGGCGGAGTGGCGACCGTGGTGAAACCGGGTTCGTTCCGCCAAGTGTCGCCCCAGGTCTGGCGTTATGTGGACAAGGCGGGCGGCGTGCGGATGAAGTTCGACTTCAAGTCCGGCAAGTGGTCGTTCAGCCTCCAGAACCAAGTCATCTGGAACAACATCGACCGCCAGGACTTGGTGGACGTCTTCCTGACGGTAGGCGACGCCAGCGCCGGGCTGCGCCTGGACTTCGGCGACAACCGCAGTTGGCTGCAAAGCTCCAAGTGATGCGGCTTTAAGAAGCAAGAGGGGGGGCGGTTCACCGCCCCCCTTCTTTTTGCGCTCCCGCCCCCCCCAACAAAGTCGCCGGGGAATTGGTAGCTATGGCTTAGCGGTGCTACATCACCCTTCCTTCGCGGATTTGTTGTCTTATGCCCCGCGAGAATGTATATTGACGGGACAACCCATCCCAGGAACTATGGACATAAAAAGAACGCTCCTCTCTCCGTGGCCAGCCATGGTGACCGTCGCCCTAGGGTTGATGGCGCTGCTGGCCTGGACGCCGGGTATAAGCTTCGCTGAGGATCTCGGCAGGCATTTGCTCCTCGGCAGGATAATCCTGGAGACGGGGCGCGTGCCAGAGACGAATTACCTGACTTACACCTTCCCCGATTTCCCGTTCGTCAACCACCATTGGCTATCGGAGGTCTTCCTGCAGCTCGCCCACCGGCTAGTCGGGCTCAACGGGCTGATTCTGTGGAAGATAGCAATGATTAGCGCGACCTTGGCCCTGGCCCTCCTCGCCGTCGTCCCGAAACGGGGCTGGTGGCTTCACGGGCTCGCCGCGGTCCTCGCGGCGGAGATCCTCGGATTCCGGGCGCACATCAGGCCGGAGCTGTTCACCTATCTCTTCGTCGCCCTCTTCCTGTGGCTGTTCGCGCGGATCAGGCGGAATGACAATCCCCACCGCTGCTGGGAGCGATGGATATTCCCGGCGCTGGGGCTGCTGTGGGCGAATCTCCACATCTATTTCATCTTCGGCCTCGGAATGGCCGGAGCGTTCGCCTTGGAGCGCATCCTGGCAGACCGGACGCTCCGGGGATTGCGGAGCGAAGCGGTTTGGTTCGCCTGCCTGCTCGCGGCCTGCCTGATAAACCCTAACGGCCATGCGGGGTTGTTGTACCCATTCAACATCTTTTCCAACTACGCCGTGAACATAACCGAGAACGCCGGGCCGCTCGAACTATGGAAGTGCTCGTTGAACCCCATGCTGCTCGCGCTGCCGCCACTTTCGCTGATGACGCTCGCGGCGCTGGCCGTCAACGTCTTCGAGGCGAGAAAAACCGCATGGCGCCAGTTCAGGACGGCGGACGCCATCATCGCCCTGGCCGCGCTCGCCGCCGCTTGGCATATGGCGCGGAGCGCCCCGCTTTTGGCGTTGTGCTCGCTGCCGGTCATCGCGACGGCGCTGAACGCCTTGCCGGAACGGCGCGGCCCGGTGGCGCGGCTGGCCGGGGCGGCCGGGACGGGAACGGTCTTGTTGTTGGCGTCGTTCTTGTGCTATGCGGTGGTCGAAGGCCAGCACATGCGGATATTCCCCTCGCCTATCGGACCAACGCCGTTCGGTTTCGGGGACGAGGGACGTTACGGACGGCTTAGCGCCCTGGCGCGGGAGCACGGTCTCAAGGGGCCGGTGTTCACGGACTACAACCTCGGCAGCCTAGTCGAGTATGAGTTGTACCCCGAGCCGGGTTATGCGGACAATCGCCCGGAGGCGTTCCCCGCCGAGTTCTGGAAAAATGAGTACGAGCCGGCGTTCAGGCTGGACGACACCTGGCGGCGACTGGTCGAGAGGCGGAACATCAACGCCGTGATCGTTTCCTTGATCGGCGCCAAGGAAGGCTTCATCCAAACGTTGACCCGAAACCCCGACTGGGCGTTGATCCATTTGGACGACTTGTGCGCCGTCTGGGTGCGGAACTGCCCGGCAAACCAGCGGATCATCGGAGAGCTGCGCTTTGACCAACGGCGCCTAGACGCATATGTCAGGGAGATCTCCGAGAAGCTCCTCCACCTGCCGGACGTCCCCTGGTACCATCGTCAGGAAGCGGCGGACCAACTGCTCATGAGCCTCTACAGCCTCCTCTGCGTGGGAGAAGGGGCGAGGGCATGGCCGTATATCCGCCAATTCCACTTGTACGCCCCCGATTACCAAGGCGTCCACGAACTGCTCCGCGTCACCGCGCCGCCGGGAGCGCTGGCGAAGCTGGAACCGGTTTTCGCCCGCAGCGCCCAATGGCCGCTGTCCGCCAAACAGGTCCTGGACTACGCCGTCATGCAGGCCGCGGCCGGGAGGGAGGACGCCGCGCGTGGAACTGTCGCCAGGGGCTTGAAGTTTTTTCCGCTTTCGCCCGCGTTGAGCGATCTGCGGGAACACCTGGAAGCGCTGGACAACAACGGGAGGAGATGAAGATGGACGCGCGCCTCAGCAAAAAGTTTTTCTATTATGCCGCCCCGGCGCTGATCGTCGCCGCGGGGATCTTCGTCGCCGCCACGGATTATTGGGAATGGTTTTGCGCCCCCAAGTACATGGAGAGAGGAATCAAGGCTTTTGACTGCGGGGATTTCGCCGCGGCGATACGGGATTTCTCCAAGGCGCAGCAGCGTTGCGAGACCAACATCCTCGCCCGGCTCATGCTTGGCGCGTCATACCACGAGTACGGCTGGCACGACGAGGCGTTGAACGAATACGACACGGTGTTGCGCCTGGCGCGCGACAACGGCGCCAAGGCGGCCCAAAGCGCCGGACGCATCTGGTTTTCCCGGAAGGACTATCCCAACGCGCGGCGCTGTTATGAGCAGGCGTTGACGTTCGCACCTGACTCCGCGGCGATCTGGTTCGAGTCCGGACAGCTCTGCCAGGCAAGCGGCGACCTGCCAGCGGCGTTGAGATGTTTTGAGACGGCGGCCAAGCTCAACCCCAAAGAAAGCGTTTTCCAGCAGGAGGCCGAAAGGACAGCCAAGCTGCTCCAAGGCCAGAAGGCCGTCCCCGGAGGATCACCCCGGGGTCTTTAGGCTTTGCCATTTCCGTCACATCCTGCGCGCGATTATTTTTTCAAAAAACCACAACACGCTCATATTAAACAGGATAAAAGGAAATGGCGGAGAGGGTGTCCGTCTCCGCCAAACCCTAGCCACGCTCGAAAATCCCCGTAACTGACCCGTTTCACCCTGGAAAATATCAACTTAAGCTAAACCCACGCCGGGAAAACAATGCCCTGAAAACGGTACTTTTTGGCGTTTTCAACCCTTCAAATGGTACCGGATGGCACCGCTTCGGATTCGACTCCCAAGCTTGTTTTCGACGCTAACCATACCCATATAAACACCGACTTCATCCAAGGTACCACCGAGGTACCGTCCTTCCTCCGGGGTTGACACCCTCTTCTTCGGTACAACTCCAGAACCTCCATCCAACCGTCGAGAATATACCCGCGAACCCCGCCGAGTCAAGCGCCGCTCCGCACGGCGAGGGCTGCATGGCCGTTAAAATCTCGGACAAGAGCCTTGACTCAAGCCATCTCGTACCATATGCTATGCAAGGCGAAGGCGCAAGGAGGTTTTCAAGCATGGAAGAACTAGAGCTCATCAAGCTGACAGGTTGCGGCGAGGATAGCCGGACGCAGTTCAAGCGGACGATCACCAACACCGAGTCGCTCGCCGGGGAGCTCGTGGCCTTTTCCAACAGCAAAGGTGGCCGGATTCTCATCGGGGTCGGCGACCAAGGCGAACTGCTGGGCTTGTCGCCTGACGACATCCACCGCATAAACCAGCTGGTCTCGAACATGGCGACGAACCTTGTCCGCCCCTCGATCAACCCCGACACTGAAAATGTCGCCACCGCCTCCGGGCTCGTGGTCATGGTCGTCAGCGTCCCCGAAGGACTGTCCAAACCCTACTCCGACAACAACGGCGTGTTCTGGGTGAAATCTGGCTCCGACAAGCGGAGCGTGACTTCCCGTGAGGAAATTCAACGCATGTTCCAGGGCGCGGACATTATCCATGCCGACGAGATCCCGGTCTCTGGAACTGCGGCCAACGACCTGGATTTTGCGCACTTCGGCGACTTTTTCCTGAAACAGTACGGCGAATCGCTGAACGACGCCCTAGGGAAGGCCGGAATCCCGTTGATCCAGTTGCTCAACAACCTTGGCTTGGCGCGGGAAGAAAACCTCAACCTCGCCGGGCTGATGCTCTTCGGAAAGCAACCCCAGCGGCACCGGCCCGCGTTTGTCGTCAAGTCCGTCTCCTTTGTCGGTGACGACCCGGCTGGTGACAAGTACCGCGACAGCCAGGATATCGAAGGCTGTCTCCGCGACCTCCACCGGGGAACCATGTCGTTCCTGACCCGGAACCTTCGCCGGTTGCAAGGCTCCAAAGGCTTCAACTCTCAAGGGGACATGGAAGTTCCGTTAGCCGCACTGGAGGAGCTCGTGGTCAACATGCTTTTGCACCGCGACTATTTCATCTCCGCCCCGTGGCGGGTGATGCTGTTCGACAACCGCATCGAGCTGATCAGCCCCGGAGCCCTACCAAACAGCCTCACCATCGAGAACATCCGCTATGGGGTGTCGGTCATCCGTAACCCGATCATCGCCTCTTTCGCGACCAAAGCCGACGAGCTGCCTTACCGTGGAATCGGCACCGGCATCCGCCGCGCCCTGGCAGCCGTTCCGGCGTTGGAATTTGAGTCCAGCCATGAGCTCAATCTCTTCACCACCCGCATCCCCAGGGTGGCTGAATAGTCTGCCGCCACCGTAAGGCGTCCAGCCAACCATCTATTATTAGTTTTGAGCCAGCGTAGCTTATCCTCCGAAACCATGGGAAGATTCAAAGATGACAAAGAATGGCGTGGCATGGCGTCGCTGGTACCGGGCGTTGGCGAGCTACCGGGAAAGCGGCTTGATCTTGCTCGAATATTAAGCTATGTTTCCCTCGTTCGTTCTACGACATGGTTCCAAATGCCTCAAAGAGGCTTGCGTAGCAGGCAAAAGCAAGGAGCAAATTGGCGTCCGATGGGTATGTGGCTTGAAAACGGATCCGTATGGCAGGCTGCGTCTACCGAAGCCGACGCAAGACGCCAGCATCGTACCATTGCTAACCAGCTACCTCGTTGGCAACTCCACCTGAATCGTTTGCAAGAAGGCAGTGGAGTTGGAGCTATTATTGCAGCATCTCATCTTTTTTCAAGCTGGTTGTGACCATGAGCTTACGTGACTCGCTAATCGAAAATTATTTTCTCTATCGTTTTACATGTAGAAAAACTACATTTAAACCCCGCAATCTTGACGTTGAAAAAGAAATAATAGAATTAAGCAAGATAGAGTTTATTCTCGAATGCTCTATTCACACGAACGAAAAGAAGTATTTCAATAATCATCAAGGTGTAATCAACTCCACTGACACTAGCACAAAATATACGATATGTATCGAAAATGGTGTTTTTCGCGATGTTGAATATGTCCCGGCGAGATCATCGTGCAAAATGTTTGACTTTCTGCCGATAAAATTCAAAGCATTATTCCCTCTTGTTGAACTCCATTCAAGGATTAATAATGTTGATATAAAAAAATCAGTTGACATATTGACAAAGGAAGGTGCTTTATCAGAAACAATTGATGTAAACTATGACTTCGACCTTATAGGCTGGGATCACTTACTGCAGAAAAGTATTATCTGTCATGAACTAACCTGTAAGTCAGAATATGCTGATAGTATTAGAAATTTCCCAATTATAGCCACAATTATCGATGGAAGAAAGATACTTATTCCTGTTTTCATTGTTAAGAGACCTCTCAGTTGCGATACTAAGTCATTTTTCTTCCTTCCGATGAAGCATGGTAAAGCACGCTTGATGCATTTGCTGGATCTGGAACGCAATCCAGAATCAGTGGTAATCTTGAGCGATTCTCCAGAACTTGCCAGTTATAATCAAGTATATAGCCCAAAAGATGAAGAGATGAATATAACGTGGGTGTCATTTTACACAGAAAATGGCAAACTTCCGCCAATAGATTGGACGCCACTGAAGAATAGAGTAATTTATTATCCTTTGATAGTGCACTCGGGGTTTACAGCAGAGAATATATATGCAATTGCGGAAGAAGTAAGGCGTGAATTGATTAATATTGGGGCTAGTGATTTTAAATATATCACGATTCCAACAGCTAACCCCAAATGCCACAGCAATGAGAACATAACAGCCAGGGTTTTTAATAGATATCTTGCGAGCTATATACCAGATTGCCTTGCAAAAATTATTGAAAATCTAAAAAGTGGTCACACATTTCTGGCAAATGAGTATTCTCTTGAGAACAAGATAATTCTTCATCCCTTGGTATATGAAAGAACGATAACATTGATTTATGGCAATATATATGCAGGAAAAACCATATTCTCACTATGCCTGGCCGCAGCCGTGTCAAACAATGCCAAGGCGTTTGAAGGATGGAAACCCACCAATTCACACCATGTGTTATATGTTTATTGCGGCGACGATAATGAGTTGTCTTTCCTTGAAAAATGCAAGACATTGACTTCTTATGGCCAACACATCGCAACGCCTCCAGCCCAATTCGAAGGCTACATGAAAATATCTGATATGTTGGATATACTCATTGTAGAGAAATGCTTTAATGAGTTTGAGCAGCAGGTTAACTTGATAAACGCAATATCTAAAATACCCGAAGAATCAAAGCACCAATATATGAATGACCATGGCGTCATAATTATTGACGGTATCATTCCCGAAAAAGCAACTAAATATGAAGGCAGCTGGAATCCACTAATCAGGGAATATAGGGGGATAAATTGGGCTGTGATTATAGTCTCAAGGACTAAGCCTGATCATAGAAAAAAAGATGATATCCGCAATGACATACCACTAGACAGCATACTTAGACTTGAAAAATGCAAAACAAGAGACCCAGCCAAACCGTTGTTTTCTGTTTTTATTGAAAAAGGTTTTAAGCTTCCAAGGACTTCATCTACAAGATTTAAGTGTGAATTGAACACTGACGTAACCCCACATATCCTTGTGAGGGTTGCAAAAGAGAAAAGTCGTACTGCAATCTCTTCTGCTAAACGCAGCGAGTTAATCGACCAAATTAAATCCTTATATGCAGCTGATAAAAAGCTTCCTGTTGCCGAGGCAGCGATCAGACTACATATCTCTCTTTCGCTATTAAAGAAGCTTAAGCGAGAAGCTGGGTGTATTTTAAAAAAGCGCAAGAATGCTAACACTTTTTTTTCACATCTATCTATGTAGAGTTACAAAGTAAGCAACTGAAGTATGAGATGGCTCTGTCCGGCGGTTGCCGATGCTGTCGTGGGCGTAGGCGAAGGACATGCCGGGGACGGCGGTCCCGGAGCTCTGGCGTTTCACGCCCGAGGCCACTTGGCCGAGCGCGTCGTAGGCGTAGTCCCAGCGGGAGCCGTCGGCGAGCGCGGCCTGGCTGCGGCGCCCGGCGGCGTCGTACTGGTAGGCGTGGGAAGTGACGGTCTGGCCGCCCGCCGTCGAGGCGATGGCGGTCAGGCGGTCGAGGTTGTCGTAGGAACGGGCGGCGGTCAGGATTTCGTTGGCGGCGCTGTCGGAGTTGTCCACGGCGAAGACGCTGCCGAAGTATTTGCCGGAGCGGGCTGGAGAGGTCACCTTCCAGGCGGCGGCGATGGTGAAGACCCTGTCGGAGATGCTTTCCTGGATGTTGGGGCAGCTTGCGCCATCCTGTTATTTGTCGCTCTCGTCGCACCATGCGCTCTGCCTCTCACATTGTTTGCAGGAAGATACCCCCTCGGACGCCGCGGCGCAAGCTGCGGGATGGCGCCCACGCCAGCGTCACATGGACAACCGAGTTGGTTGAGGCTGCCAGGCACCGCTCGTTTCCCGACTATTTGGCTGTTCAACGCTTATCCTCGATTTTCGCTCAAGGAACGGGGCATCGATGTTTCGACTCGAATAACGCCGGGTTTGCCGGGCATGATCCGGCTCTGCAACGGTCAAAAACACGCACTGTGGGGGATAGCACGAGCATGTGGAAATCAAGCCATCATTGGCGACTATGAGCTGAGGCAAAAAAGAGGCGGGCCATGGCTCGCCTCTTGGTTGAAGGTTTCGGATTGACTTGCCGTCACGCCGGATCATGTCGCACCCGCACCGGCGCCTCGACGAGTTGCTCCCCGACAACTGGCTCGCCGCCAGGAAGGCAGCCCTCGACGCCGATGTGATCGACATCGTCGCCCAGCCGCTGCCTTAAGCCACCCCCAGCCTTCCGGTGGGGTGCGGCCAGCGGCTTGCCCAAACGCCTTGCCTCAATGTACATCACCGCCTCATCGTTCCGACCATGCCAGTTCAATGGTGACGACTATACCTCCAGTGTTGGCCAACGGCAATATGGGCTATGGTTGACGCTTACCTCCGTGGGGTTGAAAGGCCGCTCCACGATGGTGCCGTTGCAGTTGAGCTTCAGCGTCGCCGTGGTGGACTCCGTGATCCCCTTCGGGACGACGACGGTCAGCTCGAAGCCGCCGGGCTCACTTCTCGAACATTCTCATGGCCGCAAGCTCCTGTCGTGACGCTGATTCACTCCGGGATTGCTTGGGCCGTAAGACGCATCGCTGGCAAGATCCACTGTTGCCGGTCTTTTGTGAGCCCTGTGCGCAGTCCCCCGATGCTTTGCTTTTTGCCTGTTCTGGACGTGGAAAGTGTAAGCGTCAACCATAGCCCATCTGTCCGAAAGCCTTGCCGCCCTGTAGATTAACCTCCATAGTCATTAACCAAACGGCATGGAGGCGATCATGAGCGACATCGAGGCAAGGCGGCAAGAATGGGCGGCGTGGCTGGAACTTTGGCGGGAGAGCGGGAAATCCGCCGCGGCGTGGTGCCGGGAGAACTCCCTGCCCTACTGGAAGTTCAACTCTTGGCGGAAGCGCCTCGGCCCCGCCTCTCCGGAGGAGGCAGGGCACACGGGGGCGGCTTTCACCCTGCTGGCCGGGGCGGAGCCGGAGGGCGGAATGGCTTTTGCGAAGTTCCGCCTTTCTCCACTTTCCCTCACTGGCCGTCGCCAGCAAGGCGGTGGCCAGTGTCCGCTGTTATTTCAGTTGTTTGCCGAGGGCGAGCTCCATCGCCAGGAGGGAATAGGCGGTGACCAGCTCCGGGGAGCTCTCCCACCAGCGGCCGGACTTCTCGTTGGCCCATTCGCCCCCGGCCTTCTGGGTCTTGAGCAACTGGTTAACCAAGTCTTCCCGCCAGCGGCGTTTCTCGCCGGAGGCGGTGGTGATCTCCTCCTCGCCCAAGGCGGCCATGGCCTTGGCGAAAGTGTTGAGGTAGTAGTAATGGCCGTCGGCGCCGAGGTTGGGGTTCTCGGCGACGGTGTAGTGCCGGGACGCCCAGTCCACCGCGGCCTTGACCCGCGGGTCGTTCTTGTCGAGCTTGGCGTAGACCATGCTCTTCAGCCCGGCGTAGGTCATGCTGCCGTAGCTGCGGAGGGTTTTGGTCTCGGGGTCGGCCCCGGCCTTGCTGTCGCCGGGCTTGTAGACGAAGCCGCCATAGCTGGGGTCGTCCTTGCCCTTGCAGACCCAGGTGGAGTGGTTGGTCTCAGGTAGGTTCTGGACGCGGCCGAGGAAGACCAGAGCGTCCTTCCAGGCGAGGTCGGAGTTGTTGACGCCCTGCTTCACGCCCTGGGGGCTGTCGATGTCTAGTTGCTCGGTCAGGTGGATCGCCTCCAGCGCCCACTGGGTGTTGGAGAGGTCGGGGCCCTTGGGCCCGGACTTGCCGTAGCCGATGCCGCCGTAGCCGTCCTGGTCGGGCGTGACCGGGTCAGGCTTGCCGTTGGTCTGATGGCGCTCGTTGAGCTGGCTGTCCAGCAGGTACTGCCGGGCGCGGCGCATCAACGACTGGTCGTCGGGGTGGTTGATGGCGGCCAGCGAGCTCAGAACGATGGAGGTGGTGTAGTTGGGGTACATGTCGTCCCAGCCCCGCGGCCAGATCGAGCCGTCGGGCTGGACGAAGCCGAGCATGAACTTCCTGGCCTTGGCGATGGCCGCCGCCGCGTCGCCGGGGTTGCCGGAGCGCTGGCTCTGCACCAAGGCCATGGCGGCCAGGGCGGTGACCGCCGGATGCTTGCTCCAGGAGCCGTCCTTGTCCTGTTTATTCAGCAGGTAGGCGACCCCGCGGTCGAGCGAGGACACCGCTTCGCGACGCAGCGACTCGGACAACGGCGGTGCGGACAACTCCACGGCGACGGCCGCGGTGGAAACCAGCAGCGGCGCCAACAGCGCCGCCATGCGGAACGACAATCTCATGCTCTCTCCCAATGGTTTGGCTATTTATCTGAATCCTTAGCGCATCACGACCCATTTTTTATGAGCTCCAAGGCGGATCACGCCCGAAAGCACAATTGTAAATCACACAAACTGCAACAATTAAACTACAAAGCCTTGCCGGTTAGGCGTTAGTGACACATGGCACCTTTTTCTCTCAGCACCTTTTTCTCTTATTAAACTACAAAGCCTTGCCGGTTAGGCGTTAGTGACACATGGCACTTTTTTTCTTGATTATTTACGACTTGGAATACCATCAACATTAGATACAATCCGGTCAAGTTTGTCATTGGCGTCAAACTCAAATAAAACACGCTTGTCCTTGTTCTCGTTTACCATCCCCTTTTCCCATCTTTTAAAATAATACGTAAGTACCCTCACAATAAATTCTCCATCCTTTGTCGTAAGAGAGTGGTCGTAGTCTGGTTTTCCAAGTGCCACCATAATCCTTTGTTGCTTCTCGCCTATTTTTATGTGTTGCAGCGCACTGCGGATTTGAACCTGCCTTGCTGCATCCATTTCAAAATAGTAATTCATGGGCTGAGATTCGTTCATTGTTTCCGCGTCCGACCTGCCGTATCCAGCTGCGCCCAAAAGACAACAGAGCAGCCCAATCATTTTCCAATGTTTCATTGTAAGGCACATAGCTCCCGGATTAATGGTATTGGTTGATAGCATTGGCATAGGCCTCGACCTTGGCAGACATTGGGAACGTCCCCAATGCCACTTGCTCATGATATCTTTTTTACCTCTTTCTCTCTTAGGGATAAGAGACAAAAAAATGATACTAGGAACAAGCTGAGAGATAAGTAAATGTTTAATTCGATTGATGACAAGTACCGATAATGGTAAAATTGATAGAAGCCATCAATTGACGAGCAAAGCTCATTCCTTATACTATTTGGCGCATTATTAAGATCATCTGTGCTTAAATGTACATCGAGGTTATAGGTTGTGCTTGATATGTTTTTGCCGTGGATGATTTCATACCGCATGAACATTTCACGAATAGCCCTACTTTGATTCGTAGACCTAATCATTGACACGAAAATGGCATATAGAGAAAAAAGTATGGCAATACAGCATATTGCTTTTGTTGGATTTTTCATATTAATCATAAATTCCTTATTCGATGAGCCCATTGGTGTTCTTATCATTATTCTTACGATCATAAACCGCAGGAAAACCAGTTCTCCATGGATCGAGCGTTATGAGGTGTTGCCCGTTTGATACAGATGCGTTTTTAGGCGCAATACTGAAGGCGTCGTAGGTGAAAGTGGCGGGCGTCGCTCCGCCACCGCGGAGCAACGCCCTTATGGCAAAGGCTGGTTGTCAATGAGCGCCATGGCCGTAGAAAGGCACTAGCAGCACTTCTACGTGAAGCCACCTCGTAAACCAATATAAAATGCAAGAATTAAAATGCAAGCACCTCATGGCTTTGGATTTGCGCGTCATGGCACAATGTTTACAATTGTTTTTTTGGAGTGTCACCTGTTTTTTTTATTTTTTGTGATTTTTCTTTGACAATTGCGCTCCCATGATTGAAATTGCCGACTGCCTCAAATTTTGGATTAATTGCAATATGCCCTTCAGTGTTAATATATCCCCAGCTATCTTCAATTTTCACAGGTGCCATTCCTTCGCAAAAATCAAGAGCCTTATCGAAGATGTATGGAGCAATAACATCTCCTTTCTTGTTCTGGAAAGACCATTTTTTATCAATCTTTACTTTTGCCATTCCTTCAACAAATCCAGTTGCATCAATGTATCTTGGAGAAATCACAACGTTGCCATCCAAGTCGATGTAACCATACTTATTGCCTGATTTCACCAATGCAAGTCCTTCACTGAATGGATACGCATATTCAAATTGTGGTTTAATGGCAATTTTACCATTTTTGTCTACATATCCAAAAAGTTTATTTTTGTCCATGATCGGCGCAAGTCCATGACTGAAATTCAATATCTTTCCATCAATGGTGAAAATTGTTTTCCCCGATTTGTTTATTGCGAAGGTGCTTCCTTTTCCATCCGTAAGAAATGCTATGCCATCAGAGAAGGATCCAATGTACTTATAGTTGTCAGGGTGAATGAGATACTTGCCATCCTTGCCTATATATCCTTTAAGCTTATTGATCCCTACACCAGCTAGACCTTCTGAGAATTGCATGGCTAAATCAAATTGGGATGCTATCATTGGTTTTCCAGTCGTATCTATGTATCCAAATTTATCGCCAAATTTAACAACAGCAAATCTTTCGTGAAATTCAGTGACAAGATCAAATGTGGCAGGAATAGCCATAATGCACTTATTGTTAATGAACCCCCATTTACTGTCAATCTTCACGCCAAACAAGCCATCAGTGTTGTAGAGAAGTGCTGAGCTAAAATATCTGTCACAAACAGGCTTTCCACATTTATCTATCATTATGTATCTCGATTTATCCGTAGGCACAATAAAGGTTGACAATAAATCATTCGATGAATTTGCTCTTAAGCTAAAAAATGTCAAAATCATTGAGAATGATAATACAGGCAACATGGAGAAATTATTATGCTTACTTCTTGTGTTCATTGCTGGAGCTTCTTGTTATTTTTGTGGTGTAAATTCTTCTGGACTAGTTTGTGTGTAAAAATAATTATTTTCGAACAATAGTTCTGAAATATTGCTTTCCTCAGCAAAACGGCCATAATTGTGCATAATAAAGGTAATGGGTCTATCATACCCATCTGCCATGGCCTGGGCTGACAACCTACAAACATGATGCGTCATTAAAAAAAGAAGTTTAAACCTAGTTTGAGTATCAAGATTATCCCATTGCTGCCCATTGTTAATGGAATACCCTTCATTTGATAAGTATTCACGGATCTTGGGATTAGTGGCAATGTATTCATCATAAAACAAGGTATTTCCCTCATTGATCATCTTTAAGCCATTTCCTTCAATATTTCCAATCTGTGTTTTAATTGGAGGCAAACTAATCTTAAGGCTTGACATAGGTTCCTTGCTAAAGAAACTGCTTAGTGAATAGGCGTTCTTCATGCCCTTAAGTGAGTCCTCTAGTAATGAATTATATTTCTCAGCTTCGCAGCAAAAAACGGCATGCACAGAGCCGAGCATTCTTGGACTATCATTGATAACATTTTGCGTGTCGTTATGGCTGCTGTATATGTGGAGTATCAATGCCCTAGAATAAATTGGAGATATAATGTCTTTGGAATAATGCTGTGGATACCACGCAACAATAGCTGAAAGTATTCCTCCTAATGCAATGACACCTAATGCCATAAGGAGAAACTCCCTTCCACTCGGATCAAACCCATTTACTGGATCGCTGTGACAATATGCATATTTGTGAAGGGATTGCGGATCATCATTGTTCCCTCCGAATGGATCTAGCCGATTGAATCGTCCATTGCTTTGGTCGTAGTAACGGGCGCGGAGGTATTGCTGTTGGAGCTCGGGGTCGAACTGCTCGCCGCTGTAGAGCATGTCGGTGCTGCCGGGAGTCGTGACGTTGGGCGTCTGGCCTAGCTGGATGCCATAGGCGTCGAAGTCGAAACGATCGGTGATGGCACCCGAGTTGCCCGTTAGCATCCGGGTGCTACCGTGTCCGTCGTATAGGAGATGGCCGACCACGCCGTTTACGCATTGGGACAGCACGTCGTCACCAAGGGTGTAGGACTTGACGGGGGTGGCTGAGACGCCGTTGAACTCCTCGAAGACCTGGGCGTAGCCGATGGGGTTGTTGGAGTCCACCAAGAACGAACGGTTGTTGTTGGTCGCCGTGCCGTCGATGTTCTGGACGCTGTTTGAACGGACTCGGATGCCAGAGGTGTCGTAGACGTAGCTGGCGGTGACGTTGACGGCGTGGCCGGACTCGGTGCGTTGGATGGTCGCCGAGGACAGGCGGTTTTGCAGGTTGTAGAGGTAGTTGTAGACGCCTTTGGCTCCGGATTTCAGTGTCTGGCTGCCGTTGGCGTCGTAGGCGTAAGAGGTCTGGCCGTCCACCGTCGAGTTTTCTTGGATTAGCTGGTCGTTGTTGTTGTAGGTGTAGGTGGTCGTGTCGGAGGCGGTCGCTTTTTTGAGGCGGTTGCCGTTTAAGTCGTAGGCGTAGGAGGTGGTGAAGTTCAGGGTGGAGATTGTCGAGGTGGAGGCCTCGTTTACCAGGCGGTTCAGCTTGTCGTAGGTGAAGGCTACGTTGGTGGTGGACAAGGCGCCGTCGGACTCTTTGCGCTGCTCGGCGATGGCCGTGCGGCGCCCGTTGGGGGCGAGGGTGTAGGCGTAGCTCGCCAGGAGCTCGTCGGAAGCATTTTTATGCGTCAGCGTGGTTAGGCGGTTGAGGTCGTTGTACTCGTAGTTGGTTTTCACGCCGTTGGGAAGGGTGGTGCTGGAGCGGGAACCGACCGCCGTGTAGTTGTAGGTGGTGACTTCCGGGTTGGTTAGCTGGACGGCGTTGCGCTTGTGGACCTCGACGGTCTTCAGGCGGCCGAGGGTGTCATAGGTGTAGCGCTGGTCGCTGTTGGCCGTCCAAGTGCGGGTCTTGCGCCCGGTCGTCGGATCATATTCGTAGTGGATCGTACCCTCGGGGGTGGCGACGCTGACCATCTGGCCGTTGACGTCGTAGGAGCACTCGGTGGTGCCGCGGGCTTCCACGATCTGCTTCTGGCGTCCGAGGTCGTCGTAGACCATTTGGATGGTCTCGTCGGGGGACGTGGAGCCGGAGGCGTAGTAGTTCTGGGCGTTGACGCGGCTCAGTGTGTCGTAGACCATCTCCGTGGCCTGGCCTTTGAAGTCGATCTTCTTTGAGAGGCGGCCGAAAGTGTCGTATTGCTGGGACTCGGACTGACCCATGGGCAAGGTACGGGACAATTGGCGTCCGAGGGCGTCGTAGGTGAAACTCGTGGCGCGGGCTTTCAGGTCGGTGATGGTGGTCAGGCGGCCGTAGGTGTCGTAGGAGTATGACCACTGCGGGGCGGTCAGGGCGTTGGCGTTCTCCGGGTCGGCGACCTCGGGTTTCGTCACGTTGGACAGGTGGCCGAGAGCGTCATAGGAGAACTGCGTCGTCAGGCCGGATTGGTCGGTCTCTTTTATCTTTTGGCCGAGCTCGTTGTAGGTGACCGTGGCGAAGGTGCCGTCGGGGAAGGTGGTCTTGACGCGGCGGCCAAGGGCGTCGTAGGTGTAGGAGACCTCGCGGCCAAGGGCGTCGCGGACTAGTGTTTGCTGACCCGCCACGTTGTATTCGTACTCCGTGCGGTTGTTGAGGGCGTCGATCACCGCCAGGGTGCGGCCCGCGGCGTCGTACTCGTAGCGGGTCGCGGCGCCGGTGGCGTCGATGGATTTCAGGACGCGGCCCGCCGCGTCGTAGGTGGTGCTGGTCTGGGAGATCACGGCGTCGGCGCCATCGTATGCGGAATAGGAGGAGTCGGCGGCGACAAGCACCCGGACGTTGGACAGGCGCTGGGTCTTGATGACCTTGCCGGCGCTGTCGAAGAAGGTGTAGGAGCCGTTGGCCTGGGTTCCCGGGACGTGGCGGTCTTGCGACACGAAGGCGCGGCCGTTCTCGTCGTAGACCGTGCGGGAAATGGTGCCGTCGGGGTGGCGGGTCTCGATCGCGTTGCCGCGGGAGTCGTAGATCGTGGTCGAGACGTTGCCGAGCTTGTCGGTGGTTTTGACGGGCTTGCCGAGCTCGTTGTATTCGGTGGTCGAGAAATTGCCTTCGGGATCGACGGTCTTCACGACTTGCCCGGCGTCGTCGTAGATGGTTTGGGTGGAGACAGTTTGGTTTTCCCAGACGTAGGACGTTCCGGTCTGCTCTCCGTTGCTGTTGTAGCTGAAGGAACGGGCGAAACCAGCGGCGTCGGCGGTGGAGGTCATGTTGCCTTCGGAGTCGTAGGCGAAGGTCGCAGTGACTTGGCCCAGGGTGTCTTTGGTTTGCGTGAGGTTGCCCTTGTTGTCGTAGGCGTTGGAGGTCGTCTGGCCCAGGGCGTTGGTTGTGCTGGTCAGGTTGCCGTTGGCGTCGTAAGAGTTGGTGGTGACGTTGCCGAGCGGGTCGGTGGAGGTCAGCTGGTTGCCGTAGGAGTCAAAGGTGAAGGTGCTCGTGTTGCCCAAGGGGTCGGCAACGGAGGTGCGGTTGCCGTCGGAATCGTAGGTGAAACTCGTGACGTTGCCGAGCGGGTCGGTGGTGGTGAGCTCGTTGTCCTGGGCGTCGTAGCTGTGGTAGGTGGTGTTGCCCTGCGCGTCGATGACGTTGGTCACGTTGCCGCGGGAGTCGTAGCCGTAGACCGACGGGTTGCCCTGGCGGTCGAGCACCGTCTCGGAGCGAGCGGCCAGGTTGTGCTGCATCTCGACGCGGTTGCCTTGGGCGTCCACGGTGGCGACCAGGCGACCGGACGCGTCGTATTCGCTGACCATCGGGGTCAGGCCGCGGGGGTCTTTGATGGAGGTGATGAAGTGCGGGCGGCCGGGCTGGGCGTAGACGTACTCGGTGGTGAGGTAGGTGGCGGGGATGGTCTTGCCGTCTTTGAGCTTGTTGACTTTGATTAGGTTTTCCTGGGCGTCGTACTCGTAGGTGACGCAGGCGGGGCCGACGGGGTTGTTGTTCGAGTCGAGGGCCTTCGGGTCGTAGATGGCGTCGATCAGGCCGTTGGCGCCGCGGTGGAAGACCACGGAACGGATATGGTTGCCTTGCGGGTCGAAGGAGTCGATGGAGGCGTCGTTGAAGACGGTCTTCTCGCCGG
>Ga0209467_1001237_pt1 | contig 23678 bp, 18 predicted proteins | sample Higcelwee11metaG_FD_187175 | JGI IMG/M metagenome (GOLD analysis project Ga0209467, IMG submission 187175) | Freshwater pond sediment microbial communities from the University of Edinburgh, under environmental carbon perturbations - High... | ecosystem: Environmental > Aquatic > Freshwater >... | reverse complement strand
GACGGACCTGGACGACGCTGCAAATGGACATCGGCTCCGGTCCTGGCAAGCTGGGCATCGTCTATGGCTTGGGGACGCTTGCTAACGGCGACCTCGTCCTCGGCCTCGCCGGCGCGCTGCTCGTCATACCCTACGACAAGATCGACGCGAAGAAGATCGAGCAGTCCATGGTCCGCATAACCATCGGCGATACCTCCGAGGCGCAAGCCTGCGGCCAGTACGCCTTCCGCGGCGTCCTTTGCGACGGCGACGACATCGTGACTTTCTCCAGCGATGGTTGGTGTTCTACCAGCAGCGTCCGCAACCTCGGCCCGTTGCTCTCCCGCGATGGTGGGAAGACCTTCAAGTGGATCGTCTACGATTTGCCTTGCCTAGAACCAGCTCATGGCGGCGACCTCCGCGACGGCAAGCTCATCATCGGCAACCGCGGCATCTATGAAACCAATTTGAACGCCTTGAAATAACCGGAGTGGAACGTATCATGGCATGGAGGAGATTAGCGGTGGCTCTCGTAGCCGTGTCCACAATCCTGGGCGCGTCATTGGCCGAAGGACGACAACTCGACAAAAAAGGGGAAGACCCAATGAAAACGGACAAGATCCTGATTCTCGGCAACAGCATCACCCTGCACGCCCCCAAGCCGGACATCGGTTGGACGACGAACTGGGGCATGGCGGCGAGCGCCTTGGAGAAAGATTTCGCCCATTCGCTGCTGCGACGGTTTCCGAAGACGCCGGAGGCCAGGATCGGCAACATCGCGGACTTCGAGCGCGGGTACGCCACCAGCGACGTCAACGCGGCGTTCAAGCCCTACGCCGGGTTCAAGCCGGACATCGCCGTCCTCGCGATAGGGGAAAACATCCCGGCGCCCACGACCCAGACGGACAAAGAGAACCTACACCGGGCTCTCAGCGCCCTGCTCGGCGTCATCAAGCGGGACGGCGCCCCGGCGATCTTTGTCCGGAGCTCTTTTTTCGCCGACCAGACGAAGGATGACATCCTCAGGCAAGTTTGCGCCGAAGTCGGCGGAACCTTCGTGGACATCAGCCCGTTGTGCAAGGACGAGACTAATTACGCCCGTTCGGAAAAGGCTTTCGAGAACAAGTTCGTCGGAGCGCATCCTGGCGACAAGGGCATGGCCGCCATCGCCGACGCCATCTGGAAAGCCATGGCGGAAAAACTCGGGAAACGCCCATGACCGCCATCGGCTTAAGCCGCTAACGCCCGACTTTTTTCCGGACGCCTATTGCTTTTCGCATGTATCCGATGTATTATAAGGACATGTATCCATTGTATTGAAAATGTCCGAGGTCATGCGATGTCCATGCCAGAGTACATGCGGATTAGGAGCCACCTCTACAACTTGATCGCGAAAGCGGACGGGGAGGATTTGCAGATCCCGCCAGAGAACGAGCTGTGCCGGCTGTTCGACGTCAGCCGGGTGACGGTCCGCAGGGCGATCAAGGGGATGGTGGAGGACAAATATCTCATCCCGCGGCGCGGGGCGGGGACGTTCATGAACCCGGCGATGATCGGCCTGGGCACGGCGCGCATGCCGGTGGTGGGCTTGCTCAAAGGGGATGGGCGGCACGTGACCGGAGCGTTCGTCCCGGACATCGCGGCGTGTGTCGTCGAGAGCGGCATGAATTTCGAGATCCTCCACCTGCCCGACTCCGGCTCGCCGAAACGGCTGGTGGAAGTCGTCAAGGCCGGCATGGACGCCGTCGTCTGGATGAAACCGGAAGAGAAGTCCGAGGGCTGGAAATACGTCGAGGCGCTGTCCGGCTGCGGCGTCCCCTTGCTGTTGATCGACACGGAGAAGACCTCCTTCCCCGAGGGATTCGACTGCGTCGTGTGCGACCGCAGCCGCCGCGGCGCCGCCCTCGCGGACTACCTGTATTCCATGGGACACCGGGACTTGTTGCTAGTCCACAATTACTCTTTCGGGGCTAGGCTAATCGAGCGCGGCACGACCCATTGGGCTTACCGCCAACGCATGAAGGAGCTTTGCCGCGGCTCCAAACCGCCCCGCGACGCGCTGTGCAGCCTCCTGGAATTCAAGGAGGCGCTCCGCGAGCCCTTCGGCGTCATCTACTCCATCAATATCTGGCTGCCCTACATCATGGAGATGCTTGACGAGGCGGGCATAGCGGTTCCAGGTGACGTATCCCTGTTGCTTTACGGCAAGTCCGATCCCTTTCTCTGCAAGGGGCTGAGGCCCGACCATGTGGACACGGAGACGGCCTTGCGCCACGCGCTCCTGGAATGGCTGGCGTCCCGCGCCCGGGGCAAGGGGGAAGCGGGAGCTTTCCGCCGGGAAATCGAGATGGTTATTGTCAGAGGTGAAACATTGAGGCAGCTACCAGGGAGCGAGTCATGAGAAGGTTTACATTGGTTGAATTGCTGGTTGTGATCGCCATCATCGCCCTCTTGATGTCGATTTTGCTTCCCGCCTTGGCGAAATCCAAGTCGATGGCGAGCGACCTTTGTTGTGTCAGCAACCTCAAGCAAGTCGGGATGGCCTTGACGCAATATGTCGACGACAACAACGGCTATGGGCCGGAATATAACAAAACCTTCCAGGGCGTGCCCTTTGTTCGCTGGCAGGGTTGGATCATCGACTATGTGTACCCTGGCGCGTTCGATGCTGGTCGAGGCGGTGCGGCGCGATGGTGGGGACAAGTCCCTCACATCGACGACGACGGGGCCATCCGTTCGAAGGCCATTTTCGGCTGCCCCTCCTCGCCGCGTCAGCCCGCGGCCGGCCTGACCATGCAGCAGACCTCGGCTAGCAAGAACTATGGGATCAACTTGCCGCTAGCCCGCGACGCCGATCCTTTCCACTTCAACTGGTGCGTCAGGAAGGTGACAATCCCCTCCATGGTGATGTATGTCACCGATATCGACGCGGTCTTGCACGCCGACTTCATTATGTACACCGAGCCGGAATGGGGATTGCGGCACCGTGGCGGAAAAGGGGTCAATGCCCTGTATGTAGATGGGCATGTACAGCCGCGGTTAAGGGCAGATTTGCCAACGACCAACTCTGATCGCTTCTGGGGCTACAAGATAGGGCTATAGAACGCTAAACGCAAACATTAACCTGAATCCGTGAGAAAATCATCGAAACAGTGTAAACTATTGACAATCCATGATCATAACATATAGCCTTGGAGTTTGATATGGGGATAAAGATCGAACGGAGCAGGCGTGAGATCAACGGCGCGGGCGGACTTGCGTTGGTGGGCGGGGCGCTGGGTGGCCTGAGCGGCATGGTTTTCGGCAAAACCAAGCAGGGGTGGATAAGCCACCAGTCGATCCTCAAGTCCGTGCTTGGCCTCTGTTGCCAGGGGCGGGCGGACTATGCGGACACTGAGATGTTCCGTGACGACCTGAAGCCCGGCGGACGTGACGCGAGCTCGGCACGGCGGAAAAACGATGGGGAATGGCAGGGAATGGCTGAAAATCAGCCGCAATAAAACAAACAAAGGAATCCGTGGGAAAATTTCACGGATTCAGGAGGCGCTTCTGATGCATGAGGAATTGCGTTTTGACAAGATTCCCCGGGACGGGGGATTTCGCATGGACGGATATTGGGTCTGGTGCGGATCGGTGGTCGAGGAACCCGGAAAAGGGTTTCACATGTATGCCGCGCGCTGGCCGAAAAGCCATCCGATGTTTGAAGGTTATCTCTTGATGTCGGAAATTGTCCGGGCCTGGTCCCCGGTCATGACCGGACCTTATAGATTCATCGAAAAAGTTTTGCCGTCGGGCGATCCCCGGCAATGGTGCGGCCGAATGGTTCACAATCCGACGATACTGAGATATGGCGACCGTTACTTGCTGTATTTTATCGGTTCGACTTATGACGAAGAGGTGCCCGCGGCGGACAAAATCAAGGAAAGAAAGCCGTTGCTCGACTGTATCTACCAACGGATCGGGATCGGACTGGCCGTGGCGGATACCCCTTGCGGGCCTTGGCGGGTATGCGCTCGCCCGGTTCTAGAGGCGCGGACGGGAGGCTGGGATGCGGCCATCGTCACCAATCCGGCTCCGTGCCTTCATCCGGATGGGCGAATCTTTCTTTATTATCGAAGCAACACGCCGGAGGGACTGAGAATCGGACTGGCAGTGGCGGATAATCCGGAAGGCCCGTATCGGCGGATACAGGATAGACCGGTCATAAACGACTATCATGTTGAGGATCCGTTTGTCTGGCACAACGGCGTGGAATTCAACATGCTGGCAAAAGACATCAGCGGCGCGATCACCGGCGAAGCCAATGCCGGAGTCAGATTCGTTTCGTCCGACGGAGTGGCGTGGAGCGTGGGTGATCCGCCCCAGGGTTACTCGAAAAAGGTGGTTTTCGAGGACGGGCACAGCGAGTTGCTGGGATGTCTTGAACGCCCGCAGTTGTTGCTGGATGACAAGCTCCGACCTAAATGCTTTTTCGCGGCCGCCGCAGACGGCCCGGGGCATTTCCGTAATGCCGTCAATACCTGGAATATAGCAATACCTATACTCAATTGATTGCCGGAGGTTATTGTATGCCTGTAATAAATGACTCTTGTGATGTGCTGGTTGTCGGCGGAGGCACCGCCGGCGTGGTTGCCGCTATTCAGTCGGCGCGTGCCGGCGCGGAGACACTGCTCCTTGAAATGAGTTCTCAGCTGGGAGGGACCATAACAAACTGCGGGATGTGTTATCCGTCGTATTTCAATGTGGGAGGACGGCAGATAGTCGGCGGCATCGGCTGGGAGCTGGTTCGGGAATGTGTCGAACTAAGTAACGGCAGCATGCCGGACTGGAACAATCCTCCGCCGCACCGTCCGAGCTATTCGGTGAAACTGAATCCGGGAATATATGCGTTGCTGGCCGAAGAAAAGGCGTTGGCCAGCGGGGTAAGGATCGCTTTTCACGAAATCCCTGAAAGTATTTGCCGCATGCCGGACGGTTGGCGCGTGGCGAGCTACGGTAAGATGTTGCGCCGAAATATCCGGGCAAAAGAAATAATTGACTGCAGCGGCGATGCCTCCGCGGTCAGGCTTGCCGGGGGCCCCTGTGTCAGGGAAGAGACGATTCAACCCGGCACGCTGGTTTTTCATCTGGACGGCTACGATCCGGATCGGCTGGATGCCGATACTCTGGAAGCGGCATATCAGAAGGCGTTGACGGATGGAGAACTGGAAAGAGGTGATTTCTGTTTCAGTGATCGTCCCTTTCATTATTACCTAAAAAACAGAGGAGGGAACCTTCAGCATATCTTTGAGGCTGATTCTTCCGATTCGTCGACCTTGACCGCCGCCAATGTAGCCGGGCGACAGCGCTTGTTGAAGATGATCAGGTTCCTGCGGCGGCAACCCGGCCTGGAACACTGCACACTAGCGGACTGTCCGCCGATGATCGGTATCCGCGAGAGCTACCGGATTGTCGGAGAGACCGTTATCACGGAAGATGATTATTTCAGCGGAAAGCATTATTCTGACGCGCTGGCCTACACTTATTTTTACGTGGATATTCATAATCATGACGGTATTGAATATAAATTCCTGCCTCCGGGGATTTTTCCAACGCTGCCCTTGAGCGCACTGATTCCTAAAGGAATGGAGCACATGCTCACAGCCGGAAGAACCGTTTCCAGCGATCGTTCGGCGTTTTCCGCTCTGCGAGTTCAGGCTTCCTGCATGGCAATGGGACAGATGGCCGGGGCGGCGGCCGCTCTTGCCGCCAGATATGGAGTGACTCCCGGTAATATGCAGCTTGAAGATATACGGAAATTGCTGTTGAAGCATGATGCCGTCGTCCCGGATATTTCCAAGAGATCGCCATGAAAACTTCAAGAGGCGTTCATCTTGGCGGTTGCGTGAATTGCGATATTGTCACAATGTATAACACGTAAAGAACAACAACTAGAGCTTTGACGCTAAAAACCAACTGGAAAACTTGAGTTAGGAGTAGCTTTATGCTCACTCATCAAGGCGACGAAGCGCTGGAAGCAAGGCGGGAAATCAACGGGGATCGGCAAGAAATGGCTGAAAATCGCCCATCACAAAACAAACGGAGGAATTCGAGAAGAAATTTCACGGATTCAGGATTAATATTCAGGAGGCTCTCATGCGCAAGTTGTCGCTAATGGTTTTGTCAGCATTGCTCGGTGCAGTGGCGGTGGCGGACGGGAACGGGCGGAACCTGTTTTTCAATTCCGGTTTCGAATTGGGTGACGCCGGTTTCGGGATCAAGAAATACCTCAGGCTGGAGACCAACCCCGGCTTGAAATATGAGCCGCCCGTGGTGGACACCAAGACGTTCGTGTCCGGCAAGCAGTCCATACGGGTTCCTAACCGTTTCGCCGAGGAGCTGGAGTTTTACACCCGCGAGGTCAAACTGGAGCCTGGCCGCGACTACACCTTGTCGCTATGGATGAAGTGCGAGGTCGACCGGCTGCCAGTGGCCCTTTGGCTGCGCGCCAACGACTGGAGAGGGCCGCAGAGAACCTTCGTGGTGGGGAAGACGTGGCAACGCCATGTCTTCAGCTTCAAGGCCGACCCGGACAAGCGCCGCGAGTACTACCATCTCTCGGTGTGGTTTGGACGTCCCGCCGACACCCCGCCCACCGACTTGTGGCTGGACGACCTCCAGCTCGTCCGCGGCGGCGAGGCTCCATACCAGCCCGGGGCGGAACTGGAGCTCGCTCTCAGTTCCCCGCCAGTCTATGTGTCCAATGACGGAACCGTCTCGGCCATGGTCGCCTGCGTGGCGTTCAATAACAGCGACAAGCCGATCAAGGCGCAGGTGACCTTGGACACGCTGGACGATTACCGAAAAACCAAAGTCGCGACTCAAACTTTCGCAGTCGATCTGCCGCCTCGCGGGAGCCAAAGCTTCGAGCGCGGCGTCGAGCTGGGTAAATACGGGGTTTACGTGGTCGAGGCGTCAGCCGTCGGCGTGGCGAGCCAGGGCTGTTATCCCGCCTATTTCGCGGTGGTCGGGGACGCCGGGGGCAAGCGGGTGGATTTGGACAAGACGTTTTGCGTCGGGGTCAACTGCGGCGGGGGGGCGACCGGCGACGCCCGGATCAAGCCGGGAATGCAAACGTGGGGCGTCGACCCCGAGGAACATGTCAAACGGCTGTCGCTCTCCGGTTGCCGCTTGCTGCGCGATTGGGACAGCGCCGGGCCCGCCTTCGCCTGGCGCACGGTCGAGCCGGAGCAAGGGAAAACCGATTACCGCTGGCCGGACTGGTGCTTGGACGCGTGTGAGCGCAATGGCATGCGAATCCTGCCCGTCCTGGGCGGCGCCGACTTCGCCTACAACACCGCCGCCTACTCGAAGGGTGGATGGCCGAAATGGGTCCGCGACCAAAGCGCCAAACGCCCGACACTCAACGGCAAAACGGGAGAAATAGTGAACCTGCCCCCGCTGCCCTTGTGGAGGAAATACATCCATAATGTGGCGGAGCGTTACAAGGGCCGGATATCCCATTACGAAATCACCAACGAGCCAAACTTATACCTGACCCCGGAGGAGTACCGGACCTATCTCAAGGCGGCGAGCGAGGAGCTCCGGGCCACCGATCCGGACTGCGAGGTCGTCGGCTTCTGTGTGACCGGGGACACCTTCGGCAAGGGAAAAACCAGGGAGTTCCTTGAGCCGGCTTTCGCCGACGGGGGCCTGGCGGCCGCCGACATCGTCTCCTTCCACCCTTACGACTCCCGGCAACTGTCCTCGCCCAACGCGGCCGACGCCCAGATCGAGGTGTACCGGCAACTGCTCAAAGAGAACGGCGCCCCCGACAAGCCGCTGTGGGACAGCGAGCTCTATTATCTCTACGACGGCTCCAACGGCAAGGACTATCCCGCCCACTACGCCGCCACCAGGTCTTTGATCGACCTGGGCGAGGGAGTCAAGCAATCTATCACGGTCCCCCTTGCGGCCCTCTGGCGGCGGCTGCTCATCCCCCACGCAGACGAGCACGTCTATCTGGGGTTGGAAGCTCTGCCCTCCGAAACCTTCGTGGCCTACAACGCCCTGGCCCGCCACTTCGAGGGGGCGAGCCCCGTCGCGAAGCTCAAATGGCCGCTCGACTGCGCCTGCTACGTCTACGAGAAAGAGGGACGTTACGTGGCGGCGTTCTGGAAGTACGGTTGCCTGCAAGGCACGACGGTCAGCCTGCCGTTTAGCGGCCAGGACGTCCAGCTTTACGACCTTTTCGGCAACCAGCTGCCTTGGGACGGCCAGCCACTAAAACTGGACGCCGCCCCCTATTATCTGGAGCTCAGGGAACCTGCGTTCCTGGAAAAACTGAACCCTCTCTCCGGGGCGCTTGGCAAGGAAGACTTCGTCGCCGCCCTCCGCGAAGCGCGGTTGGACTCCACCCAGAAGGTCGTGGTGGAGAAGCTCCGCCCGCAATTCTCCGTCCCGGTGGAGCAGGGCGGGCTCGTGGTGGAGAAGCTCTGTCCGCTGTTCTCCGGCGACGGAGGCGTGGTCATGGCGGGCTTGCGCAACGGGACTTCCCGGAAAATCTCCGGGGACTTGGAACTGAGCTTGGACAGGGGCGCCGCCCTGGGCAAAGCCGCTTTCCAGTTGGAGCCCTACGAGGACAAGGTCGTCAAGGTTCCGGCCAAGTTCCCGCCGCTTCAAGGGGGCGTGACAGTCAAGGCGTTGGCGCGGGTGGAGGGGCAGACGTGGGATTGGCTCTTCCCCCTGGACATCTACCCGGCGAAAAGCTCGAACGGCCCGGTCATACCCTTGCGCAAGATGGGGCGCGGCTGGCACTTGCAGCACGCCGTGGCGGCAGCGTTCCAGGCGCGGCACGACGACCGGAACCTCTACCTCGACATCCAGGTGGAGGACTCCACGTCCTCCGGCGCGCCGGAAGGCCGCGAACCTTGGAACCAGGATTGCGTGGAGCTCTTTTTCGACCCCCGCCCGGCGGAACTACCCCTGCCCCTGAAAACCGCTGGCGAGTACCATGGGCAAGTCAAGCGTTTCTTCGTCGTGCCCCACGCCCCGGAAGGCAGGCAGTTCTCCGCCATGCCCGGCGAGCCGGTTCCTCCAGGCGCGCAGGTCAAGACCAGCGTCACCCCCACGGGTTATATTGTCAAGCTGGCGATCCCGTGCGAGGCCTTGGGTTTGAAACCGCCGCTCCAGGGCAAGGAGCTTGGCTTCGAGCTTGGGGTTGACGACGGCGTCGGCAAAGAGGCCGCCGCCCCCATCCAGCTCACGTGGAGTTCCTGGGGCGACCATTATAAAAACCGTCTGAGTTTCGGCCTCGTCAAGTTTGAATGATAAATAATCGCAGGAGATAAAATGTTCGACACCAACACGCCTTCGAAACTGGTGATCAACCTCGCCGAGTACCAAGACAAAGTCCTCGGCTGCTGGACCGGCAAGAACATCGGCGGCACCCTCGGCGCGCCCTTCGAGGGCAAACGCGACATGAACGACGCCAGCTTCTACGTCCAGCAACTCGGCGGCGAGCCCGCCCCCAACGACGACCTCGACCTCCAGCTCGTCTGGCTCCAGGCCGCCGAGGAGAACGGACTCTTCAATATCACCCCCCGGCTGCTCGGCGAGTATTGGATGAACTGCATTGTCGGGCCCTGGAACGAGTACGGCGTCTGCAAGGCCAACATCGCCAACGGGCTCTATCCCCCGCTCTCGGGCTCCTGCAACAACGACCGCTGGAAGTTCAGCAACGGCGCCTGGATCCGCTCCGAGATCTGGGCCTGCCTCTTCCCCGGCTCCCCCGACGAGGCCGCCGAGTTCGCCTACTTCGACTCCTGCTGCGACCACTGCGGCGAGGGCGTCTACGCCGAGGTCTTCACCGCCTCCATGCAAGCCGCCGCGTTCGTCGAGTCCGACGTCCGTAGGCTGATCGAGATCGGCCTCGCCAAGATCCCCAAGGATTGCCGCGTCGCCCGCAGCGTCAAGCTGGTTTGCGAGCTCCACGACCAGGGCGTCGAGTTCAAGGCCGCCCGCGAGGCGGTCGTCAAGGACAACGAGGATCTCGGTTGGTTCCAGGCCCCCGGCAACCTCGGCTTCGTGATCATCGGCCTTCTCTACGGCAAAGGCGACTTCGGCAAGAGCGTCTGCCTGGCCACCAACTGCGGCGACGACACCGACTGCACCGCCGCCACCGTCGGCGCGCTGCTCGGAATCATCGGCGGCCGCTCCGGCATCCCGCACCAGTGGATCGAACCGATCGGCGAGACCATCAAAACCGTCGCCATCGACCCCTTCGGGATGGACGTGCCCAAAACCCTCGGAGCCCTGAGCGAGCGCGTCGTGAAGCTGGCGCTGGCCGCCCAACGGGAGAACCCCGTCCTGCCGCGGATCACCGCCGAACCGACGGAGATCACGGCGGACTACCTCGCGACGTTGATCGACAGCAAGGCCGTCGAACGGCGCGTCTGGAGCCAGTCCCCTTACGCCTTGGTCTTCGACCTGCCCTACGCCGAGCTGGTGGTGGACTACGAGGGCGGCCCGGAGATCGTCCCTGGCGAGGCGAAACGGATCACGGTGGCCGTCCAGAACCCGAAATTCAACGAGGGGGCCGCGCATGTCGAGCTCCAGCTTCCGGAAGGATGGAGCGCCCTGCCTGGCCCAAGCGCGTCGTTGAACTGCCGTCAAGGGCACGGCCCCAAAGCCGCGTTCACGGTGGTCCCGGGCACGGTGGAGACGGCTTTCGTCTATATCCCGTTGGAAGTCCGCTTGGCCGGGCGTTTCAACCCGGTGACGTTGCGGATACCCTTCCAGTTGAAGGGGGTCGCCAGCCATTCCCTCGACCAAAACGCCATCTCCCAAGGCTATTGGGACGCGCGCAACCGCAGGCTGGCGCGGGCGGCGCGGCAATAACCAAGCCCCAGGCGGCGGCCAAAAGACCTTCCGCCGCCGCCTGCACCTCTTGACAAAATCAAACTCCCGCGTTATTATCTATATCCCTTGGGGGGAATCCAGGGACAAAAACCATTTGGGAGAAGGCATGGGGAAGCGTTATCTTGTCGGTGGGGAGCGTTTCACGCTCGTCGAGCTGTTGGTTGTCGTGGGGGTGATCTGCCTTTTGGTGGGGTTGGTGTTGCCGGCGTTGGCGGCGGCGCGGGAGCGGTCCGTCGTGACCAGCTGCGCCAGCAAGCTCGCCGGCATCAACCGCGGCATGGTGATGTACTCCATGGACTACAAGGAGCGGATCTTCTGGGTGGGCGACGCCGAAGTCTACATGGAGCGCTACGTCTACGGCGGCCGCGAGACAGGGAATTGCCCCACGATCCAGGACAATTTGTTCAACAAAGTCATCCCCCGCCCCTTGAACCAATACCTCGACGACAAGCTGCCCGCCTTCCAATGCCCCCGAGACGTCAAGCCCCTGCCGAGCTGGGAGAACCTCACAAAATTCGAGGAGGTGGGCAACTCCTACTGCTTCAACTGGTACCTGCGTAGCCTGTTGCTGGGCAAACTCCCCCGGCCGGTCGAGCTCATCCTCTTCACCGAAGCTCCGGCCGTGGACCAGCCCAACACCAAGCTCTGGCACGGCGGCCTGCACAACGTCTGCTTCGTCGACGGCCACGTCTCCTTCGCGAAAATCTCCGTCCAGGCGGAACACGACTCCGCATGGGACCCGCGCTGAGAAATGCGTTTGCCTTGCCCCGTTTCAGGCGTTAGTGTACGGAAATAGCAAAATCTGCGCCATGAAAGGGACAGTGTCATGAAAAACGCGTATCGCAAGGCGTCCGTGCTGGTCACGGGCGGCGGCGGCTTCCTCGGCTCCCACCTGTGCGAGCGGCTGCTCGCCCAGGGCAACGACGTCATCTGCATGGACAACTTTTTCACCGGCAGCAAGAACAACATCCGCCACCTGCTCAGCGACCCCGGCTTCGAGCTCGTCCGCCACGACGTCACCTGGCCCACCTACCAGGAAGTCGACGCCATCTACAACCTCGCCTGCCCCGCCTCCCCCGTGCATTACCAACACGACCCCGTCCAGACCACCAAGACCAGCGTCCTGGGCGCCATCAACATGCTCGGGCTCGCCAAACGCCTCAAGATCCCCATCCTGCAAGCCTCCACCTCGGAGGTCTACGGCGACCCCAACATCCATCCGCAAGTCGAGGAATATTGGGGCAACGTCAACTGCATCGGCCCGCGCTCCTGCTATGACGAGGGCAAACGCTGCGCCGAGACCCTCTTCCACGACTACCGACAGCAGTACGGCCTCGACACCAAGATCGTCCGCATCTTCAACACCTACGGCCCCAGGATGAGCCCCGACGACGGCCGCGTCGTGAGCAACTTCATCGTCCAAGCCCTCCGCTCCCAGCCCATCACCATCTACGGCGACGGCTCCCAGACCCGCAGCTTCTGCTACGGCGACGACCTCGTCACCGGCCTGATCGCCATGATGTCCACGCCCTCAGAGGTCTCCGGCCCGATCAACCTCGGCAACCCCGAGGAGTTCACCATGCTCCAACTCGCCGAGAACGTCATCGAGCTCACCGGCTCCAAATCCAAGATGGTCTTCGAGGAGCTTCCCGTCGACGACCCCGTACGCCGCAAGCCCGACATCTCCAAAGCCAAGAAAATCCTCAAATGGCAGCCCCAGACCCAGCTCCGCGCCGGCCTGGAGAAGACCATCGAGTATTTCCGCAAGCTGATCTGAGAAAGTGGCCGACGACGCAGGCGCTCCGAACTTCGAACTCCGAACCCCGAACTTGTTCCGGGACTCGGCGCTCACGGTCGCCACGTCGGCCGCGGTGGTGTTGCTGTCCATCTACATCACCGGGGCGCTGGCGCGTTCGCTGGCGCCGGAGGAGTTCTCCTATTACCAGTTGGCGCGGCGGCTGATCGGCTTCCTGTTCCCGGTGGCGTCGCTGGCGCTGGGCGCCGGGTTGACCCAGGCATTGTTGCGCCTCAAGGACGACCAGCCGCGAGCGCTGGCGGCCGCCCGGGGAGCGGCGCTGGTCCTGGCCGCCGTCAACGCCGCCTTGCTGGCTTTCGCGGCGTTGGCCCCCGCCTCCGCGCGACGGCTGCTCCTGGCCGGGGCCGGGGATGAGGCCGGGATCTGGATGCTGGTCTTCCTCTGGCTGGCGGCGTACTCCGGCTACATCCTGCTCTACGCCTACCACCGCGGCAGGCTCGACATGCGCGCGGCCAACCTCGTAAGCTTGCTGACCAACGGCATCGTCCCGGCGGCCCTCCTGACGCTCTGGGCGGCGTTCGGCCATCTCGACGCCGTCACGGCGCTGGCGCTCACCGCCGTCCCCTGCCTCGGCTGCTGCCTTTGGTATCTGTGGACCACCGGCGATTGCTGGAGCCGCGCCCGGGAGAACTGGACGGCCGCCCGACAAAACCTGCTCCCCTTCAGCTTGCCGCGGGTCCCGGCCGGATGCCTGGCCGCCGCCGCCGCCTGGCTAATCCCCTGGTTCCTGGAGATGGATAACAAGACCGTGGCCGCGTTGGCTTTCCTCAGCGGCATCTTGGTGCTGCAAGCGGTCCACAGCTTCACCGACTCCCTCGGACAAGTGCTTTTCCCGATGTCGACGCTCTGGCAAAGCCAAGGCGACCGCGGGGCGTTGTCGGCCCTGGCGTCCAAGACGCTGGGCTTCTCGCTCCACTGCGGAGCCGTCGGGAGCGTCCAGCTCATCCTCTGGGCGGACGTCGTCACCCGCGCTTGGTTCGGCGAGGGCTACGCCGAGGCGGGCGCGGCGGTCCGGGGTTTCGCCTTCTGCCTGATCCCGGCCATGCTCCACAATCCCACCCGGGCGATTCTCGACGGCGTCGAGCCCAAAGCGCTAACCACCACCGCCTTGGCGGCGGGGGTGGCGGCGGCGGGGGCGGTCTGCGCCGCCTTCTGGGCCGCCGGGGCGCTGGGGCTGGGAGCGGCCTGCGCCGCCATGTTCGCCAGTTTGGCCGTCACCACGGGAGTGAACTTGTTCCACCTCGGACACCGGGTCGAGATCACGTTGGAGCCACAACGCTTGTTGGAGGCGCTGGTTCTAGCCTCGGCTCTGGGCGGAGTCAGCCTCTTGCTGCGCTTGCTGGCGCAGGGGCTGCCCTTCGTGGCGACGCTGTTCCTGGCGGCGTTGGCGGGGCTGCTCTGCCTGGCCGCCACCGCCGCCTGGGCCGCCGTCGCCCGTCCCGCCTGGTTCCCGCGGGCCTAGGTTTTTTAGCGGCGGACGTTGCATTGTCCACCAACACCGGTTATAAATACCAGGCACAACACAAAGGCGGTAGCGCGATATGACAGACAAGTCCGTGGACAAAGACAAAGTGGTGGACAAGGCCTACCTGGTAGGCATCCGGGAGCCGGGCGTGGACGAGCGCGAGGCCGCCGCCCATCTGGAGGAGCTCGCCGAACTAGTGGACACCATGCGCCTGACCGTGGTCGGCTCGGAGATGGTCCAGCTCAAGGCGCCCCAGCCGCGGCTTTTGATCGGCAGCGGCAAGGCCGACGAGATCCTCGCCGCCGCCAAAGCCGCCGAAGCCCAATGCGTGGTCATCGACTTCGACCTCTCCCCCTCGCAGCAACGCAACTGGGAGAAGCTCGGCGGCCTCTGCGTCATCGACCGCCAGGAGGTCATTCTGGACATCTTCGCAGCCCGGGCGTCCACCCGCGAGGCGGTGCTGCAAGTGGGCTTGGCCCGGATGGAGTACTCCTTGCCGCGGCTGACCCGCGCCTGGACCCACCTCTCCCGCCAACGCGGCGGCGCCAAAGGCACCCGCGGCGAGGGCGAGAAACAGCTCGAGGCCGACCGCCGCCTCGCCCTCAACCGCATCGACGTGCTCAAGGCGGAACTCAAAGAGGTCCAACAGCGCCGCGACACCCAGCGTTCCCGCCGCGAGAAGACCCAAATCCCGGTCATCGCCATCGTCGGCTACACCAACGTCGGCAAGTCCTCCTTGCTGAAGAACCTCACCGCCGCGGAGGTCCTGGTCGAGGACAAGCTCTTCGCCACCCTCGACCCCACCACCCGCATGATCCAACTGCCCAGCAAGCAGAAAGTCCTGCTCAGCGACACCGTCGGTTTCATCCGCAAACTCCCCCACAAGCTGGTCGCCGCCTTCAAGTCCACCTTGGAGGAGGCCGCCTTGGCCGACTTGGTGATCCACGTCCTGGACGCCACCAGCGAACATATCGAAGCGCAGTGGCGCACCACCATGGACCTGCTGGAGGAACTCTGCCCCGGCGGCAAGCCGACCGTGACCGTCTACAACAAAAGCGACCTGCTCGGCGACCCGGTGCTGAAAGCCACGCTCCGGGCGGCGCGTCCGGACGCGTTGTTCATCTCCGCCCGCAGCGGCGAGGGGCTCGACGCGCTCGTCGCCGTCATCGAGGAGCGGATCAACGAAGGCAATCCCGTGGTCAAGCTGCGCCTGCCGCACGCCCGTTATGACGTGGTGGCCGAGCTCTACCAGCGCGCCAAGGTGGTCAGCGCCAAGCATGAGGATGACGACACGGTGGTCACCGCCCGCATCCCGGAAAAACACATGAAGGCCTTCGCCAAATTCATCGTCCCCAACTGAGCGGAAGTTCGCTTCCCGTTGAGTGCTTGGCTCCGTCCACGCTGGGGCAGGCGATATATGCACTCAAGAAACTTGAAGCCGCTTCATGGGGTTTCCTCGACGTTCACATCTCGTCATTTCCAGCAATGTCATCTGGGGTGATTCCATGCTTGTTCATTCGATCAAGATGAGCGTCCCGAAATTGGACGTGTTCTTGTAGTTGTCCATGGCTCCGGCCCACACCATTTGTGCCTTCCTGATGCCTGTCTCGTCTGCGTCGTCGATGGCCGCATCGAACCCCATGGCGATTCCAGGTTTCCCCGTCCCCCCCACGTAGCAGAAGGATCTCACCGGAATTGCGATCTCAATTACATATCCGGTGTCCGTTCTCCGGGAGGCATAGCGCATGGAGCGCTCGTCCATGAACTGGATTGCGTTGTTCACATAGCATTGGTCGTTGCCAATGTCGTCCGTCTTGGGCGAGATGAACAGTTGTACGTCAGTCTTCCACAGCAGCGAGCTGGAATCGCCTTTCCCATCAGGCGAGACATTGAAGAACAGCTCCACGCAGTCCCCGTTGTACATCTGAGATGTCTTGCGTTTTTGAACGACCATGTTGTCGCTGACGGAGATGGCGAAATAGATGTTCAGCTCATCCCAGCAGGAATACATCGTCCCTGACATGTCCGTGTCATCGTTGCGTGATCCAAGAACAAGTTTGTTGAGTTCCACCGGGTTTGAAAGATTCCAATCTCCAAGGCTGCCGTCAACTTCGATGTGTTTCCGTGCATGGCGGCTCCTGAATATCTTGAGGGTGTCCTCATGCTCCGCCGAGGGGGTTTTCACCTTCACTTTCAATTCGTCTGAGCCTGTCGCCTGCACCGCGACCGGAAACTCGACGTCGGTCTGCCCCAACGGGGCAAGGGTGAATTCCTTTATGGTTTGGGATGTCAGCTTCGCGCCCTCGGACGCAATTGAAGCCTCCATTTCCCCCGCAGCGCCTTTGTTGAGGTTGTTCAAGAGCGGAACCCTCAATTTCCCCGCCGTGATGAATGGCCGTTGAATGGCGACAAGGGGGACTCCCTCGATCTCCGCCTCCTGGAGCGCCTTGCCCAGCGCCGCGGCTTGAAGCCCGTTGACCCTTATCACGGACGGAAACGTGTTTTCAAGAGTGAAGGCGCAACCATCCGCCTCCGCGCGGCACGCCACGGGCTGCCCAATGATGTCCGAGCCACTCAGCCGTTCGGCGTCCAAGGGCAGATGCAGCACGACCTGCTGTTCCCCCTCGTTCCATGCCAGCAGCAATGTTGCGTCTTTGGACTCAAAAAGGAACATGGGGACAGTTCTGGCGACTTGGGCTTGGGTTATATACACGGCCTCGGACAACGCCTTCGGGAAACTGTCTAGCCCCAGTTTCTCGAATTTTGCGTTGACCGCCTTCGGGAGGCAGCCCGCCAACCGGCATTTCCTCAGGAAACCCTCGAAGCTGGTGGCGTCCAGCTTCTCCGTCTGCATGTATACCGGCTCGTCGCCGACATCCAACTGCTTGTCGCCTCCGGGGTTAATCCGGTTCCCCATGAGATTTGACAATTGCATGTCGTCATTGATATATGGGAGGAAGATCTTCGCCTTCCCCATGCTGGATTCCTTGCAGTGGACGACGGCAATCAGCGCCTTACCCCTCCTGAACAGGTTGGCGACAAGCCCCTCACATAAACCGGAGACGCAGCCAAGCGGTTCGGCGTTGTCAATTTTGTTGGCAAGCACCGCATAGGCCGCCCCATAAGGCTTTGGTGTCCCATCATAATCCCTCAAGCTGGTGTACCAGCCAATCTTGTTGCTCGGATGCCCTTCGCCGATGAAATACAGGCTATACAGCGACGCGCCATTTTCGATGTAGGCGGTGATGTCCCGTACGACCCTGCTTGCGGCCTCTTTGCTGTCGCTGGGCTGGGAAACGTATCTCAAGACTTTCTGGGGGGCGCCGGCCAAATGTTTGTAGGGAGTCCATGACAAAACGTCGGTCTCAGTTGCCCAAATCGGCAAATTCCTGCCTGATTGCTCCAACAACTGCTTCACCGCCGCAATATATCCCGGGCTGGCATGGCAGTCGGCGATGTCCATATATCGATCCCCGTCCGCCGCAAAGAACCTATCAGTCCATGAGGATGTCAAACCGCTGAAACCGCCCCCGCCGACAATGGTGCAACTAGGGTTGACCTTCTTCGCCTCAACATAGGCGGCCTCCAGGAACTTGACGTAATATTCAGGGCTCCCGCCAATGAAAAAACTCCCCCATGCTTCGTTCCAAACCTCCCAACAATCTATCTTTGACTGGTAATGGCGGACCATTGCCGCCACGAAGTCACGCCAGTCATCCATTTGCTTCGGCGGATAGTTGCAATGCATCCAATCATCTTGCAACACGCTTTCCGGTGCGGACGACGCCCACTTGGCGGTGCGCAGGAACGTCCCCATGATGGACATCTTGTGCTTCAAGAGCAACTCGACAAGATCGTCCCGCCAGACGAATTTGCCCTTCTCTGGTTCGGCATTTTTCCAGTTCGTGAAGGCAGTGGCATCAAAATCCATGACCCGCCACCATTTCGCCCCAAGTTTTTGGGCAAGCTCCACATTGTCGGGGGTGATGAGCCCCTCAATACCAAAGAACGATTTGCGGTTGTACTCGTCATATGCCTGGGGCACCGGCACGACGAGGAAGGACGTTTCCGAATAATGTGTTTTCCCTGAGTTTGTCATCGCAACCTCGACTCGATATGCGCCGGTTTCCTCGGTGCTGAATGCGATGGTGTCGGTCGTCTCGGCTTTATCGGCGAACTCTAGCGTCTTCTCTTTGTGTTCGACATTCCGTCCATAAAAATCCTCAATGTTGTAAACCAGCGTCGTTCCACCCTCGCATTCAGGATATTTGGCGACCGTCGTTTTCAGCTCGACTTTCTGGCTAGGGAAAAACACGTTGTTGATATCATTTGTCACCTGGACATATCCTTCGGCATTTGCCGCCGTAGCGAAAACTGTTGTCTTGTCCCCCAGCTCAAATTGTGCGGCGTCCACATATATCCAGCAACCTTTGGGGCTTATTGTGACAGCGCGCAAGCGCTCGTCATCGACCGGGCATGACAGAGAAAAACGTTTCCATTCAGGCGTGGCTATAACCGTCGTTCTCGCTCCGGAGCGTTCGCTTTCGCCGCGCGCCTGGATTATGCCGATATCAACGCTGGCGACTTGGCCGTCCATGCTTTTCAAATAGACGGAAAACGTGTAGGTCTTGCCCGCCGCCAACTGGAGGCAATTGCTTTCAAGCTCTCTGTTGATGAAAAGACAAGAATTCCCGGCCACCCCACCGAGTTCCTTTTTATACATGGCTGGACAGGACCAACCATAAATCCCGTTAAACCGCATCCTGGGGTGGTTCTCAAGGATGATTGGACTTCCAAGCTCAAAGCTCCCGTTTGTCAACAGGTTGTCTGCGGAGGCCGACAAGCCTGTCAATCCCAAGCAGCAAAACCACGCCAGACGCATTACCTTCATGGAGTCCTCCTGTTTATATTATGGCGACCATGGAAACTTACGGTTCACCGCACCTGCGTGGGCGCGCTGTCTTTTATGGAAAGATCATCAAGCCACAGAATCCCGATCTGACCGCCGACACAAAAATAGATGATGGACTCATCGTCGTCAGCCATGCCGGTGAAGTCATAATTGAACGTCTTCCATGCGTCCACCACACAGAAAGAGCGATACTGTCGGAGGCCTCTACTTTGCACGATCACCTGGACTTCCTTCTTCAGCCCGGTCTCCTTGGCCGCGAAACGCAGCGAATACTTATGGCCACGCTTCAGGGGTACTCTGGTCATGACAACCGGGTTGCGGCGGGAGAGGGAGGTTATCTTCAGCGCGTTTTCGCCTGCAACCCGCCCCTTTTGATCAATTGAGAATATCGCATAGTCGTCTCTTTTGTCATTGTCCCCGATGCCCCAGACATCCCGGTTCCAGCCCCAAGGGAGGGAGTTCCCCGCATATTCAAAAGAGGGGTTGCAGATCAACTCCGCCTGATCAATGTTCAACTTGTAGATCGCTAGGAGTTGCTCCAAGGCCAAGCAAGTTGTGTAGACATGCACATTATATAGCTTGCTCTGCCCTGGCCTTTCTGGCATGTTGAGCCGATTGGGCGATGGCAGCGAGTATGTGGAGCTTTTTTTGGCCGTCTGCGCATCGATAAGCATCCCGTTGATGTACAATTTCTTGATGAGGTCGCCCGTGTCGCTGGTCGTCCAGGTCGCAGACCACAAATACTGCTTCCCCGGGACGAATTTGAAATTCCCTGCGAGGTTCCGCCAGCAATTGTTGCCGCTAGAGTCCTTCCAGCCGAGGACGAATGTGTTGCCTGGGCAACGAAAGAAAAAAACATTGTCGCCGACGTTCAATATCGCGCCTGCGGTGTTGTCTCCCGTGGAGTCTACTTCCGCCTCCTCAAGGAAACAGATGCTGCCTTCTCTCATCTCTCCGCCGTTTTCACCTGCGAAGTTAAACATCTGGGTCCCGTTGTCGCTGAAATCGATATTTATCGCCGGGTCGGGCTTGCCCTCTGCGGCGGCAAGCGGGAAAGAGGCCGCAAGCAGCATGACCACCATTATGATTTTGTTGGGTGCCATGTCATCTCCACCAGGCAAAGTATTTGTTGGCCTCGGGGACGCCACCTATTTGATACCATGCCACATGGCCATCGACAAATAGATAATTGCCACCTCCCTGATGGTAGTTCTGCGCCTTGGAGATGTATTGGTAGTCTCCGTAGAAGCGATGACAGTTCAAGCGATCATTGTAGCCGCCGTCGCCACTGCCGTCCATGAGGAGGACGTTAGGGGTGCTGGAAGCCGAAAGTTTCCTCGCTCCATTCCTGTGTATGTCAAGATATTGATCAATGCCAACAATGTCAACATTCAACCCGTAACTGCAGAATCCCATTTGTGTAACCTCCCTCGGATCGGAAGGGCACAACGTGCATTGTGGGTAATAATACTTCTTCGCATTCAAATATGGCGCCAGTTTGCCGGTTGGCACGGCCACGGAAGGATTCCCTCCATATGCCCAAGGATAGCTTTCGTTCATTGATGGCAAGTAATCGTCATAATCGCTTGCGTACATGTGGATGGTGGATGATATCTGTCTCTCGTTGTTCATGCACGCTATTTGCCGCGCCTGCTTTTTTGCCACGCCCAATGCTGGCATTAGGAGGCCTGTCAAGAGGGCGATGATCGCCATGACAATGAGCAATTCCAACAAGGTGAAACCATGATGGCGTTCCGGTCTCATGCGCTCTCCCTTTCAACTAGCTTGTGTATCACATTGACCCTCATCGCCAACGCGGGCGGAGCCTCGGCGCTCAGCAATTTGACCAACAGTTTCACGGACTGCTCGGCTATGCCGTTATTGTCCTCGTCGACGGTGGTCAACGGTGGGGAAAGGAACTCCGCGAAGTCGAGATTGTTGTAGCCGATCAACCCCACGTCGCCGGGGACGTCGATATTCCGCCTCCGCAGCTCCTGGTTGATACTGGCCGCCCAATAGTCGTTCGCCGCGACAATGACGTCGGCTTTGCCTTTCAACACAAGCGTGTCAACAATGTCCTTCGCCTGGAGTGCGTCCAGCTTTTGCGTCATCGCCTTGTCCAGCAGCCAGGTCTTCACCTTCGTCCCGACACCGCCCTTCTCCGCGGCGACTTCCTTGAACAGCTCATGCCTTTGTTTGCTCATGGCGCATCCTGGCCGCGCATAGCCTTTTCTCAAAATGAAATCAACGATGCCCCTTGTGCCTCCCCTCACGTCCACTGCGACCAACCCGCATTTGCCGGCAATAGCTTTCTCTGGGTGGGCGATGTGAACCGTGGGCAAGATGCCATAGGCGTCGAGAGCACCATACTTTGCTTCGTTCTCAACAAGATCGCCAATCACGATCAACCCTTCGATGCCCCTGCCCGCCAGCCTCATGATGAAGCTTCTCAGCTCGTCGGGGTTCCGTTGGAATGGGAAACGTCCGACCATCGTCTGATAGCCAAGCAGGCATGCCATGTTCTCAATGAGCTCGACCCGCGCCAACTGGATGGGCGCGGCACCCATGCTCACCAGGACGCCCACCAAACCGCTCCTCTTGCCTGCGAGCTGGCGGGCGGCAAGATTGGGATGGTAGTCGAGCTCGGCGGCGACCTTCAAAACTTTCAGCCGTGTCGCTTCCGATATCCTGATCTTCGCAGTCCCGTCGGGGCTCATGGCCTTGGAGGCCGCCCCGATCGAACAGCCAGCGCGCTCCGCGATGTCTCTAAGTTTCACGTCCATGCGGCAAACCTTTATGATAATCCGCTTTATCACAATAAAATAGCGTCGGCGGGGAGATTTGTCAACACCTGTAAGTGCTATCCTGGCGATAAAATGCGGCTTCTCCTGGAAAAATCCGTGGACGTGGCTATCTTGAGCCAAAGCAAAGAAGCCAGCATGATCGACGCGCACTGCCATCTGGACGCCAAACTCGGAGCCGTGGACCACTGCCTCGCCACCCTCCGCCGGGAGGCCAAGGCCAACGGCGTCACCCAGGTTTTCCTGATGAGCATCACCGGCCAACGCTCCGCCGCCCCGACGGCTTCGACAACTCGACGCTGTCGAACCCGTCGAAGGGGGCGGCTAGGCGTTCCCGCATGGCGGCGACATAATCCGGGTTGAGCTCGATCCCCAACGCCTCGCGGCCGAGTTGCTGGCAGCCCCGCAACGTTGTGCCGCTGCCCGCGAACGGGTCGACCACCAAATCGCCGGGGTCGGACGAGGCCAGCACCAGCCGCGCCGGACTTCTGGGTCGGGTGCGCCTCGCGGCGCTTGGCGCAATAAGGGTTGGCGCCCGCCATCATGAACGGAGGCCACGAATCTCCTGGCGCTAAAAACATGAAGCGAAAGCCGGGCTTTGGATTACCTGCACGGGTCGTGCCGACAGGGACAGGGCGTCAACCCTTCCAGAGTCCGGCTTTCCGTTTCAAGGAGCCAACCATGGCCAAGAAGATCACCGCCGTCCGCAACGTCGAGACCAGCCCCAAGCCCGGCATCTACAGCTTCCGCGTCAAGAACGTAGCGCGCGCCTACTACAAGCCCGGCCCGAAGTCCAAGATACCCGCCTGCCCCATGGCGACGCTGACGCTTGAGTTGTGGGACGGCGAGAGCCACGCCGGCGAGCTCACCCACAAACTCCACCTCTGCGAGAGGATGCAGCAGCTTCTGTCCGAGTTCTTCGCCTCCATCGGCCAGCGCAACAACTGCGAGCCCTACGCCATGGACTGGGGCAAGGTGCCGGGGGCTTCCGGCAAGTGCAAAGTCTACCACCACACCTACACCGACAAGGACGGCCAGGCCAAGAGCTTCCCGCAAATCAAGCGGTTCATTGCCCCCGTCGCCAGGAAGACCCGCAACGCCGAAACCGAGCAGGCGCAGGCCAAGGCCAGCATCACCATCGAGGCGGAGACCGCCCGCCAGATCGAATGGATTTGGGAACAGACCGGAATGAAAAAGGAATTGCTCCTGCGCCGCGCCTGAAGTACGGCCTTGCCAGGGTCACCAGCGTCATTGGCTAGGCCGCATAGGCTGAGCCGTGGCCGTCCCCTTCGGGCGCTCCATCCGGGGTGCCCTTTTTCTTTCCGACAGCCGTGAAAAGCATACAGTTTTGCTGGAAGGACGCAGCCAGCCTCCAGCCATGGGGGGCGTGGCGCAACGGCCTAGCCTCAACCCCTGGGGATGGTTCAAGGCACCTGTGGCCGCCTAGGGCTCCCCAATCCACAATTTTGCATCGGCGACAGTATAATTTTGAGCGTAACTTGAGGCTGGAGAATTTTGTATGCTCATTTGTATGCTTTTGGTGTAAAACACAGTGCGGAAACAGGGGCAAAGAAGGGGAAACTAAGGAAGCGGTGCTTGTGGCGCAAGTGGATTGGATTCAGGGATTTGAGGGTGGAAAAATGGTCGGGGTAGCAGGATTCGAACCTGCGGCCTTCTGCTCCCAAAGCAATAAGGCCAGCCTCATTTTTTGATTTTCTGTATACCCTTTGCTTGTGTTTACTGTAACGGGGGGCTATTATATGCGTGGTTAGGAATCCTACGGCAAACAAAGGGAGCGGCCATGGC
>Ga0209467_1001234_pt1 | contig 23703 bp, 25 predicted proteins | sample Higcelwee11metaG_FD_187175 | JGI IMG/M metagenome (GOLD analysis project Ga0209467, IMG submission 187175) | Freshwater pond sediment microbial communities from the University of Edinburgh, under environmental carbon perturbations - High... | ecosystem: Environmental > Aquatic > Freshwater >... | reverse complement strand
GCAGCTTCACGTTTTTGATGACAAGATCGGCAGGCTCAGCGCCCAACGATTGATCAATACGATGAGCAAGCGTTAGCTCATCAACAACATTTTTCAGGGACAGGGAATCATGCGGTAAACTTGCCATCTAGTTTTTCCGTTACAAAAACGGCTCCTCAACAATGAAGTGCGCACATATATCAATACGTTAAATCTATTCGACGGAACCGAACCTATCACGCTTTTCTTGAAACTAAAAAAGGGAAAAGGAGGGGGGAGGCTGCTTTTTCATGCTGCAAAGCTTGGTGCGGATTGATTATTTAGGCATAAAATCTGACAATTTATGTTGCTTGATGTCTTTGAATGGCTCGATGGGTTTGGTTTGCGTGGTGTTTCTGCGATTACCGATGTCTCACGCACCCTTGACACACACATCAGCAACAGCGACCCAAGGTGCAACCTTGAGGCATGTAAGTCCGAATTCTTTGATTGCGACCAAGTCCATGGATTTTCTCCTGTGCTGCACACTATTTTGCACATTATCGTTTTTTAACTATAAGAATTAACAGGTTATCAATACCGTGTCGGTAAACTATGATCTAGATTTATGTGAAACTAATTATTTTTGCAACAAGGATTACAGGATGCTAGATTATTCCAATCATAACGGACCTCCATTGGGGAGAGATTTTATCGTTGTGGCAGGAGAGAGGGCCGTGCAACCGCAAAGAAAAACGCAATCAAGGAAACGTGAGTATAAAGCTCTCGAACGCGAGGGCGCTACTGCATGCGTGGATTCCAAAGACGTTTCAAAACCGCCTATTGATTTTAGGCTTCTAGTGGATTTGCAACAAGCGGATAGCGAATCTGTAGCCATTTTAAGGGGTAGAATGCATACCCTTGTTAAGGGTGTTCTGGCAAAGAAAAAAAATTCTCCCCAACCTGTATAAATTAAGTAATCCATAATCAACATAAGTTACCATGCCATATATTATGTCGTGGAGAATTTTTGTGGTTGATCAAATTTCATGGAAACAGGTTTTAGAAGAGTCTCATAGGGTCTTCTATCACAACCGACCGGACGACGATATAGTTGCAAAGGTTTCTGTTGCCCTATTTCAAGAAATTGTTTTATCTGGTGGGCTATCTGCGTCAGAAGCTTTTTATATTTTGTCTGAACAAGAGGTGATTGCAGATTTCGTTCGTGATGCAGATGTTCTTGTTACAGGAAAACAACAGAGCAGCATTGAGCGCAATCAAAAGCTCACGAATTTAGAGTAAAGCTCTATTCGAATGGAAGCTTCCCTATCACGCTTAGATGCTACTGCTTCGAGGCTCGAAATTACCTCAAATGGCATTGACACACGCACGACAAATATTGCGATCACCATCGAAAAAGCTGTTATGGGAAAATTAGAAGAAGCCGTAAAACATGCCTTTGCAGCAGCTAAAAATACTGCACTTAAATCTGCTATTAAGGCGGCTGTTATCACAAGTGCAATATCAACTCTTGTTTTTGGCATTCCTACGAATTTAGGAACAAGTTATTATTACGATAGAAAACTTAGTGTGGACGCGGAGAAAAGGGTGGAGGAACAGAGAGCAAAAGAATCTGCACCTAAGGTGCTCCCCCCAATGCCATCCGATGATAATACTTCTGCTAAACAGCCAATGGGCGAAGCTGCCTCGGATTCCTTACTTCTTGAGCTTTCTCCAACGAGCAATACTTTCGGAAGGCATTGGCTTGATCCTTTAATGCTTGGGAAGGCGGTAGTATTGCCCTATGGCGAATTTGGAACCACATGTATTAGACTTGATTCGTCTATTTTAGATCATTTATCAAGAAATATGTTGGATAAGATAAAGCAAACACCGCGTATGCCGGACGCAAAGCTGGGCTGGCATGAAATGAAACAGCTAAATAACTAGAGCTATTGGTATAATTCAGCATGTCAACGACCCGTTGCTACCAATAAGGGTGAAGTCGTGCGATCATCTCACAAAAAATCTAGGACTCAACGCTGTCCGATTAACGCCAACAATGAAACGATGGCCCCTGCATTTATTAGTACTATAGTTTTTAATGCGCCAAGGCCAATGTCGATCGCGGCTTGGTCGCAATGCAGGAAGCGATCATAACGTGCCCGCCAGTCCAGCTCTTTTAGCCTTAGTGTTATATCTTCAGTTTGTGGCTTGGGGCTTTCAGCCATTAAGAGAATTCCGCTAGGGGCTCGGGGGATCATCATGGAGGCACGGGCCTTCAGTGTTCAAAACAATTCGACAACTGATAAGCCCAACTTATTGATCCTACAGGACAAAGTCAAGTGGTCGGTGGGGTGGCTAGATTGTTTGGGGAATGTGAGGGGGGGTGTCCCCCTCACAAACCTAGCCCCTATTTGTTGCCAGCTAGACGGCTAACGAGATCCGTCAAATTGAAAAGGGATTGATATATTCCATTATCCTTCCCCATGGTTTGCGGATTGCTTCCTGCAGCACTTATAAATTGGCCTTTGGCAGGAATAATGATGTTTTCATCCGTCCATATTGATGGAGGGATGAGTTTCCACTTTTTCCTGTCATATTTGATGAAGCTTGCGAAGGCTGCAATGATGGGGAAGATGATCCCGTCAACAACGTTATCAATATTTCCTCCGTTGTCGCGTGTTACCCCATTCTTCAGGCCTGTCCCCTTAAACCCTGAGTGGGTAGCCCATTTTTCATACAATTCCCAAGCTTCAGAGGCGATATCAACATAAAAGTTATAGAGAGCAATCGCTTCTGGTTTCTTCTCTTCTTTTGCCTCTTTATAGATGCGTTCGAAAAGTTTCAGGGGGCCAGAAGTGCTGCTGTAAGTAAACGCTTTAGCCCAATAGTCTGAGCCGCGACCTGTTGCTGGCCAAAGATCTTTTGGAATTAAGGCGGTTATAACTTGGATCAACTTCTCTGTTTTGATGAAATCATCAGGGCTGCGATCCGTCTCTGAAGTTCGAATTTCACGGTTCTTGCCTGAGTGATCTTTAAAATTTCTTGCCAATTCGTCAAAGTAGCCCCTTTTTCCTAGAATTGAAATCGGTTTAACCGTGATCTGAAAGTTGCGCGCTATGGATATTTCATCGGCTAGATCAGAGTTTCTTGTGACGATAAGCTCAAATTTAACCTTCGTCGCATAATCGCTATCACTTTCGAGTGTTTGCAGAAAGTCACGGATTACGCCACGCGTTTGAGAACCATTTATGATGCTTGGCTTAATTAGCTTGATCGTTTTTTGATCGTCTTGAAGGGCTGCATCCTCCGCAACGATGCAAATTCCACCATTCAGAACTGAGAAAAACTCAGGTTTTTCTCTTAGGCTTTCATTGATGGCAATGTGAACGCCGGATCTTTTTGCACGCTCTCCTGCGTCTAGAAGATACTGGCGCACATTTTCATCTTCAGGAAGATCAAGAAAAGAACGAGCATCGGCCTGACCGACATAGGTCAAAAAGCCGTTTGCTTCTTCGTCTTCTTTTGTGGAAATTTTTCTGCAGACTACGGTGCGAAATTCAACCGATTTAGCAGCTGGGGCATGTTTTTGGCTACGAGCCAACACTTGGTTAGTCATATTACTCTCCATCGTTACGACCGCATCAACACAACTCAAGAAGAATTCTTGGCTGCTCTGCGTGTCTTGGAGTGCATTATACACAAGAAATTCAAAAAAGCAATGCTGTCTCATTCTGTTACAGAAAGTGCAGTGTTACTGGCCCTGCACTTTCTGGCTGGCTTGCTAGCGACCCGCCGCGCTGAAGCGCGGCGGAGCCCCGCGTCGCCGCCAGCCTTCAAATTGAAGCCACAGGCATGCGTAGAGGCTGGGAAAGAGGTTAGCGGCTATGGCAACCCCAAAAACCAACAGGACGAACGGTGCGGCAAATGGGAAATCCGAGGGGGTCTTTGCCGACCCCCTACCAACCTTGGGCTTTGGCGGATAGTCCGCGCCCACCCCCTGCAAGGTAAAAAAAGGAGCGCGGCTCAGGCCGCCGCGCCCCTTATCTGTGCCGTTTTGCTCGGCGAAGGTGTGATTAAAATCAATTTTAGTGAATGCATCCTAACCAAATTGTTCCTAACTCTTTTTCAATAGCACACCTAACTTCAATGGCGGCCTTAGGATCAATTTGCACGCCCCAACCTAAAAGAACCGGATTTTGAGCATAATCCACCACGTCATCATTCTGAGGGTCTAGGATAACAGGGTCGCTGCTAACATCGTAACATTTACCTGAACAAATGACTGGTCTAGTTAAGAGTGCATATCTCAAAGACATCAAGAGCGACCAGCTAAGTGGGGCGGTGTCTCCTTCAGGATAACCCGTTTCTTCGCCTCCCACGTCAATTTCTTTGTCTTCACCTGTGATTGCCGCCTTGGCAATTTTACCGAAACAGTATGCAACAACATCTGCCGACTGAACCCCAAAACAAGTTTTGGAATTTTCTTTGGGGAATATTTTGCATTCTTTTAAGAAATGAAAGATGCCGTGAAGGCGAATTGCCTCTTGGTGTGAAGAGAATATCTCTTGATCAAAATATACCGATAATGATGAGGGAGGGATGCCGTTCCGTAGAAGAACGGATTGCAACGCTTGAAGAGATTGTTTTGCTAAGTTCGGGCGATAGAAGTGTCCAAAGAAAACCGCAATCTTTGCTCTATCACGCGTCAGAGAAATTAATTCATCTCTTGCTTGCTTCATTCTTGGATCGCTATCCATTCGGGCAGAGCTTTTGAACTCCTCTCTGGAAACGTCAATCCCACATTTGATTAGAAGATCGCGGATATCATCGTGAAACTTATCGTCAGAGAAAACGAAAGCAGTTGTAACCAAGCCTATGCTTTCTTGGATGCTCTCATCAACATAGCAGTGTGAATACTGTTTCAAGACTTCCTCTAGAAAAAATGGTTGTGTTGCGTTTAGGTGGCGGATGATAGCACTTATCCGAAAATCTAGAAATAGGGTCAAAAAGGTATATCATCGTCACCTCCTAAGGCCCAGACAGGGATCGGGGCGGGAGAGATTTTATCGACCAAGATTTTTTGCAGATCAAGGCGCGGAGCCTCAGTCAATGGGTCGCCGGATATGTCACATCCGGTTATGTCCAAAATCTCTTTGCGATGGCGACTGAACGTTTGACGGTTCATGTATTGCCGCACATCGACCCCGCGTTTCCACTCGCTGAACGTCCGGCGAAGGCTCAAGGACAAAGAGGGATTGTCCTCGACAGCGTCACAAACAATCCCGCCAATGTTCATTTGCTTCAGATAGCTTTTGAAGACTTCATCCGCGATTGTTTGCGTCCAGCTATGCGCCCATTGCAAGCCGTGCTTTCTGAGGGCCGCTGTCCTGAGCGTTAGTTCAACGCGAAGCTTGTTATCAGCCCAAGCGCAGAGCTCATCCCTGTGCGGAATGTCTTTCGGCAAAATGCCGCCCCATTCACGCGCCGCTTTTGGCCTGTCGAAGTCATCAATGTTTTTCGGAACCTCGTTCAGCTTCATTTCGTCCGCCTTGCAATACGCCTTAATCATCCAAGGCGTTGCGCGACTGCCCTTATTTGTCAGGCCAAAATAAAGCGTCCCGTCATACCAGCTTCCTGACCCGCGCCTGTGAATGGTTGCCCTTCCTCTGAGAGAGTTAAGAACAGCGCGAACCTCAGCGCGGGAGGCGAGTTCAACCATTGCAGTTAAGTCAATTCGGCTGATCCTGTAGTTTCCCCTTGCCCATTGGTTGCGCTCTTCTTCTGTTGGCGTGACTTGATAAAACGGCCCCTGTCCAACGAAGTGATGGGCCTCTTTGAGGATTTCAATTTCCTCGGAAGAGTATCCTTCCAACGTCGGAGAGCATCCTGCGCACAGAACGTCTAACGTTTGGTTCATGATGGAGAGAAGGTCTCCTGATCCAAAGACGTTATGACCTTGAAGAAACTTTATCGGATTTCCCGACAGCTCTAGCCGTTTCTTTTTCTTGAAGTTAACATGCGTTCGAATAGCAAGGGTTGAACCGTTTGTGCCTTTAACATTTAGCCTTCGGGCCGTTTCTTTGGTGAAATACTCTTCACGATCAAACTGGACAAACCAACCCCCAGAAATCCTTTCTTTCCATTCATAGGGCAGGTCAGCCGTGACCCAGTCACAGAATATCATGATTGCACCTCACTTTTTCGGCTGTGAGATTTGATCGGCAATCCATTTCTGGACAGCCCCTTCAGCCCATCCCACAGAGCGTTTTCCGATCCTCACGGGAGCTGCGAAGGTTCCGTCTTTCACATGCAGATAAAAGACGGAACGGCTGAGCCCTGTGCGATAGAGAACTTCGCGGATGCGAAGAATTCTCTCGTTGGGGCGGATGGTGGGTTCGTTCGTATAAGTTTCGTTAGACATAGCTAATACTCCAAGCAAAGGACGGCGCACGCCGTCGCTGGTTAAGTTTTAGCTTTCTGATCTTTGGCTTGGAGATTGGGGTAAAATGCTGTGTCCCAGACGAAAGCCGCGAAAAGAAAGCCAACAAGGGCTTATAATTTTCCGAACATCGTCGGCAGCATGTGGGTGCATACTAGCATTATCCCGAACCGGATATTAGCAGGACTTCATGAAATCTCAAGGAAAATAGCATGTTTTTCTATTTTCATTAACCTTGTCCAGAATTGTCCAGCTTTGTCCGATAACGTTCAGCTTGCCTTAGAGGTCGGTTTCTTTTCCTTTTCGTTGCGGCTTATTTTGTTCCGAAACGAAGCGGGACAACCTTTTCCTCGGTGCGAACGCTGTCCAAGAAATCGGCCCAATCCTGCATCATGACTTTTCGTTCCATGAGATAGTCCGCCCGATTGTAGGCGGCGCGGACTTGGTTCTGATCCGTATGGGCAAGCTGTTTTTCGATCACATCGGGATGATATTTGCGTTGCTCGTTCAAGATTGTGCTGGCGAGGGATCGGAAGCCGTGCCCTGTCATGCGACCACTATATCCCATGCGCCGCAGCGCAGTCAGAATTGCGCCGTTGCTCATGTGTTTGTCGAAGTTGGCGTGTTTATAGAAAACAAACTCACGCTCTGCCGTCAGTCGTTTTAGATCATCCAGAACGGCAATCGTTTGACGCGCAAGCGGGACGACATGGGGCCGCTTCATCTTCATGCGGTCGGCTGGAATGCGCCATTCATTGCGATCCCAATCAAACTCATCCCAACGTGCGCCCATCAACTCATTCGTTCGCACGAAAGTCAGAGCCATCATTTTTATAGAAAGCTGAACCATGTTGTCGCCGTCATAGGCATCAATCGCCGTTAAAAGCTCTTTCAATTCCGAAGGCGGGATGCAGGAATAGTTTTGAGTTTGAGCGAATGAAAGAACATCCCGCAAGTCGGCGGCTGGATTGTGGACGATATGCCCACGCCGGACGGCATAGCGAAACACTTGCTGGACGATGTGTTTGACGCGGTGCGCGGTTTCCACGATCCCGCGTTGCTCGACGGTTTCAAGACAGGTCACAATCTCAAGCGTTGTTATGTCCTGAATGGGGCGTGCGCCCATCGTGGGGAAGGCATAAAGCTCAAGCCGTCGCAAGGAGCGTATCTTATGCACCTCGGTCGCCTTGCGAACATCCAGCCAGCGACGCGCCACGCTTTCAAAGCTGTTCTCAGTTGCGGCGGCTAGGGCTGCGGCTTGCTTGGTCGCCGCCGTGTGCCGTTCTTCTATCGGGTCAAGGTTTTGAAGAACGAGCTTTCGGGCTTCATCCCGTTTCTGGCGTGCCTCAGCCAAGGACAGGAGGGGATAGGGGCCAAGGCCCATGATCCGCCTGTTGCCGTTGTATGTGTAGCGGAACCGCCAAAGTTTAGAGCCAATGGGCTTGATAAGGATATGAAGCCCATCCTCGTCATAAATTGAATATTCTTTATCTTTGGGCTGAGCGTTTCTGAGTTTTGCGTCTGATAGTTTCATTGTCCGACCTTTCCGAGTGACCAAATGGGTGGCCGTTCAAGGCGCCATTTGGTGAAACGATGTCGGATTGTAATGAACCTGCTGAAGGTAGAAAACCCAGCTTTTGAGCCATTTTTGGAACATCACGGGATGTCTCAAAATAACCTAATGGAGGCACGGGCCGGAATCGAACCGGCATAGACGGATTTGCAGTCCGCTACATAGCCATTCTGCCACCGCGCCATCTCATGAGCAAAGTCCTCTTGTCAGGGGGACGCTTTGGGGCGCTTCCTGTCTGAGGAGCGGGCAACATAGAGGATTTCTTTCCTTATGAAAACTGAAAATTCTCGCGGCACGCAAAACGGTTAACAGGCTGAAACTAAAAAGAACGTTTCTTTTCAGATCGTCTTATGTCATATTCCGCCATCACGAAAAATCACAACACGGGGAAGGCCCCCTTCAATCGTCGCTTACTATTAAGCGCGGATCGTTATTATCATTGTACAACAGGAGCTCTCACACATGACCCTTTCTACGGTTCAGCCTAGCATTGCCATTCTTGTCGCCAGCGGTTTTGAAGAAGGCCACATTACCGCCATTCAACGGCGTTTGACCCAAGAGAAACTTTCTTTCGCGATGATCGCGCCTGAGCAGGGCTTGGTGAATGGTTGGCAGGAGAACGCGTGGGGCCATTATTTCACCGTTGATGCGCAGATCGCCACGGCGATGGGTTCGGACTATGAAATGCTGATTCTCGTCGGCGGTGAACGCGGCGTGGCCAAGCTGAAGGAAAATCCCCATACGCGCCGCATCGTTAACCATTTCCTCGAAGCGGGCAAGCCTGTGGCGGCGATTGGTTCGGGCGTTGGTCTTTTGGCGCTTTCGGCTAAGAGCGCTGGGCTTTCGGTCTGCGCTGCCGATGACGTTTATGCCGATTTAAAGGCCGCTCAGGTCGAGATTGCCGCAGAGACCCAAGTGATTGACGGCACGGTGCTTACGGCTGACGGCTCGGATATCGATGCTTGGACGGCTGGCTTGCTGGATATGGCCGCGATGCGGGCTCCGGCCGAAGAGGAGGAGCAGGTCGCCGCCTGAAAGGGCGATGGCCAAGGCCAAGGGGAGAAAAAGCGCTAAAATGCGCTTTTCAACCAAATCATTCATTGACAAGGCGGCTCGAATCCGGCAAAAAGCCGCTTCCAAGAGCTGCCCTTTACTGAGGTTGCGGCTCAGGTTTTGTTAACTTTTAAAAATGGCTGGTAAAAGATGTTCGCAGTCGTAAAGACCGGCGGCAAACAATATAAAGTTGCCCAAGGTGATATCATTCAGGTCGAAAAGCTGCTTGCAGAAGCTGGCAGCAAGGTCGATCTCGCCGAAATTCTGATGCTGTGCGATGACGGGAAGGTCACCGTTGGCGCGCCTTTCGTGGCGGGCGCCAAGGTCTCGGCCGAAGTCGTTGAACAAGCGCGTACGGGAAAGCTGATCGTTTTTAAGAAAAAACGCCGTCAGAACTATCGTCGCAAGAATCATCATCGTCAGGCTTACACCGTGCTGAAAATCACGGCGATTACGGCCAAGTAAGACGCTATTGAGGGAGAAGAGCTATGGCACATAAAAAAGCAGGCGGTTCATCGCGTAACGGTCGTGACTCCGCTGGTCGTCGTCTTGGCGTGAAACTCGCGGGTGGGCAAGAAGCTTTGCCGGGCGCGATCATCATTCGTCAACGCGGCACAAAAGTTTTCCCCGGCACGAATGTCGGCATCGGTTCTGACCATACGCTTTATGCCAAGGTCGGCGGTCGTGTCACGTTCCGCGAGATCAAAAAGCGCAAGTATGTTTCGGTTGTCGTTGCTGCCTAAGCAGCGCGGCTTTCGCGTACGGATGCTTTAAGAAATGATAAGGAAAAGCCGTTAGCCTGTTGCTACGGCTTTTTCTGTTTGCTGGCAGGGACGGTTTGGTATTTTGAGAAAACAAACGGGATGCCCGCTTTCGCGAGCATGACGGATAAAGGGCGATTGCGATGAAATTTCTCGATCAGGCAAAGATCTATCTGAAGAGCGGCAATGGCGGTCCCGGCTGCCTGAGCTTTCGTCGTGAGAAATACATCGAATATGGCGGCCCCGATGGCGGCGATGGCGGCAAGGGCGGCGATGTTATTTTTGAGGCCGTTTCGAACCTTAATACACTGATCGATTACCGTTTTAGTCAGCATCATTTTGCCAAGACGGGCGGTGGCGGCGCGGGTCGGAATATGACGGGCGCGGCAGGCGAAGATTTGGTGCTGCGCGTGCCCGTAGGTACGCAGGTGTTGGCTGAGGATAAAGAAACAATCCTTCTTGATATGGCCACCGAGGGGCAGCGCGCTTTATTCCTGCGCGGCGGCGATGGTGGCTTTGGCAATTTGCATTACAAGACTTCCACGAACCAAGCGCCGCGTCGCGCTTTGCCGGGTTGGCCCGGGCAAGAGCGCGAGGTTTGGCTGCGCCTCAAGCTGATCGCCGATGCGGGGCTGATTGGGTTGCCGAACGCGGGGAAATCGACGTTTCTTTCCGTTTGCACTTCGGCCAAGCCGAAGATTGCGGATTATCCGTTTACGACGCTTTCGCCGAACCTCGGTGTGGTGCGCATAGGCTCGCGCGCGAGCAAGAAGGATAGTGGGATCGATTTTGTGATCGCCGACATTCCCGGCCTGATCGAAGGCGCGCACGAAGGGCAGGGGCTTGGCGACAGGTTCTTGGGCCATGTGGAGCGCACGAAGGTTTTGCTGCATCTCGTCGATGGCACAGAAGACGATGTCGCGGCGAACTATAAAACGATCCGGGCGGAACTGAAGGCCTATGGCGCGAACCTTTCGCGCAAGCCGGAGCTTGTGGCGCTCAACAAATGCGATGCGCTGAGCAAAGAAGAAATCAAAAAGAAAGTCGCCGCGTTAAAGCGTGTGAGCCGTAAGGAAGAGATCTTTGTGATCTCTGCCGCCGCGCAAATGGGCGTGGACGACGTTTTGCAAGCGATGGCGCAAAAGATGAAGAAAAAAGAAGTTTGGTAAGGTAAATCGTTTTTTGTTCGTGACGAGGTGCGTTTCTTGCTCCTTTTCTGTTACGCGTGAGCAACAGGCTTGGATGTGGGGCGATTTCTAATCATTAGATTTGATATTTCTTCTAAAGAAATCTTGTTTTTTACTTCTCGTTGTCACATAACCCATTGCACGACTTTTCACCGAATATAAACGGATTGATGCCAGTCCCATGTCCAATCAAAAGGTTAGCTCTGTTGGCGTTATAGGCGCAGGCCCTGCGGGCTTAACGGCGGCTTATGAGCTTGCCAAGCTTGGTATCTCTGTCGAAGTTTTTGAAGCCCAATCGAATGTTGGCGGCATGGCTCAAAGTTTCGATCTATGGGGGCAGAAAGTCGATTTTGGCCCACATCGTTTTTTCAGCACAGATCCGCGCGTCAACAAAATTTGGCTGGAAATCGTCGCTGGCGCATACGATATGGTCGATCGCCTGACCCGTATTTATTACAAAAAGACGTTCTTTGACTATCCGCTTAAGGCTATGAATGCCCTGCGCGGGCTTGGCGTGATTGAGGCGGTTCGTTGCGTTCTGAGTTACGCGCAGGCCGTTGCCCTTCCGTGCAAAGACGATACGACTTTTGAGAACTGGGTTGTCAACCGGTTCGGAAGGCGGTTGTTCACTATTTTCTTTAAGTCCTATAGCGAAAAATTGTGGGGGCTTTCGTGCCAAGAGCTTGACGCTGACTTTGCGGCGCAGCGGATCAAAAAGTTTTCTTTGTTTGAAGCCGTCAAGTCCGCGCTATTTGGCAGCGGGATGAAACATAAAACGCTTGTCGATCAATTTGCCTATCCTTATCAGGGAACGGGCCATGTTTATGAGAAGATGGCGGAAAAAATTGAGCAGATGGGCGGTAAGATTCATTTAAACAGCCGCGTGTTTCGGGTCGATATGTCGGCGGACTCGCCGGTCATTGATCTTGAAAATGGCGAACATAAAAAATTTGATCATGTCATTTCCTCAATGCCGCTTACGGACCTTGTTGATCGGATGGGCCCACCTAAAGCAATTCTGGCGTGCACAGCAAAACTAAAATACCGTAATACGATTTTGGCTTATCTTGAGATCGATGGTGAAGCTCTTTTTCCAGACCAATGGATCTATGTGCATTCGGCGAATCTTAAAACAGGGCGGATCACGAATTTCCGCAACTGGTTGCCCAGCCTTTATGGAGCAAGCAAGAACACCATCCTGTGTCTTGAATATTGGTGTTACGATCAGGACGAATTTTGGGACATGGCTGAGGACAAAATCGTCGCTCTTGCTTCAAAGGATATTCACGCCACGGGTTTGATCGGTTCGCGCGCCATTATCAATGGCAAAATCGTCAAATTATCTAAAAGCTACCCAGTTTATGGGTGCGGCTATAAGGCTAACCTGCTTCCTGTCGAAAACTATCTGAAGGGGTTCAAGAAATTATCAGTCATTGGCCGTTATGGCGCTTTTAAATACAACAATCAGGATCACAGCATTTTAATGGGTTATTATGCCGCCCAGAATATTGCGGCAGGGGCCAGTAACGATCTGTGGCAGATTAATACGGATTATGAATATCAGGAATCTAGCCTGATCACAAAATCCGGTTTGCGTAAAGGATAGCTTGGCGATGGAAAGTCAAAAGGTTCTTGTCGTTGGTGGGGCTGGATATGTCGGTGCCCATATATGCAAAGAGCTGAGCCGCAATGGCTATGTTCCCATCGTTTACGACAATCTATGCCGAGGCCATCGCGAATCTGTTCAATGGGGGCCTCTGATTGAAGGCGATATCCTTGATCTTGCGGTTCTGACACAAGCTCTACGTGAGACTGCGCCTTGCGCCGTCATGCATTTTGCTGCGTTTGCGTATGTCGGCGAATCCAATCAAAAGCCCTTAATGTATTACCGGAACAATGTTGTCGGCACATTAAATCTTATGCAGGCGATGGCAGACGTCGGCGTCGATAAATTGATTTTTTCTAGCACCTGCGCCATTTATGGCGATCCTGGCGCAAAGTTTTTATCGGAGGATTTGCCAAAAAATCCTATCAATCCATACGGTCGGACTAAGCTTGTGATTGAGCAAGCGCTCGAAGATATTGCCCGAACCGGGGCCCTTAACTATGTCGCGCTGCGCTATTTTAATGCTGCTGGCGACGACGCAGAGGGCGTAATTGGAGAGATTCATAATCCCGAGACGCACCTTATTCCCTTAGCCATCGAATCCTGTATGGGCGGCCCTGTTCTAAGTATTTTAGGAACAGATTATTCCACGCCAGACGGAACCGCTGTGCGCGACTATACGCATGTGACTGATTTGGCGGCGGCGCATGTTCTCGCGCTCAAATATCTTTTGAACGATGGTGTGTCAGATTGTTTTAATCTGGGTTCAGGCTGTGGCTATTCTGTCAGGCAAATTGTTGATGCGCTTCGGACGCTTGGCGTTGCGGTTGAAACCATCGAAGCGCCACGACGTCCCGGCGATCCTCCTCAACTTGTTGCCGATATTACTAAGGTAAGCCAAACCCTTGGTTGGACGCCAGTTCATAGCAGTTTAGAAAATATTCTTTCCACCGCCTATCGTTGGCGCAAACAGATTGAAAGCCGTGAAAAAAAATCCAGCTGACGCCTATGCCGTAGATAAAATGATCGTCTGGGGCAGCTTGGCGCTGTTCGCCATTCTTTTTGTTTGGATGGTTCTTTCCGTTCCGATGAACTTGGATGAGGCCTTACCCTTCCACGCTTTGGCTTGCTCTGAACATCCTGCGTCGTTCTGGAACACCTTTTTTCTGCCTTGTGGTGGAACGCACAACGACATGATAACGCCCTTTGGTTTTACTTATCAGCGTGCCTATCTCTATCTGGGGGCTATGAGCTCCTTTGTTTTTAAGCCGTTTTACTCTCTTTCGCCGACGATAGGGATGCAATATGCCTATGGCGCGCTTTGGTTTTCCCTTGTTTGTTTTTGTCTAAGCCGTTTAACGCAAAAACCTTTTCAAAGTTTCTTTGTCTTCCTTTGTTTTTTCCCAATCCTTTTTCAATTTATTCACGATACGGGCCCTGTAAAAATCTCAGCTTTTGTTTTTGTTCTTGCGCCGCTCTTCTACGATTGGTCGTATAGGAAAACGGCTGGGCTGCAGATTGTGGCTGGTGCGCTACTCGGTCTTCTCTTTGGTCTTGCAACTGAAGATAAAGTCTATTTTGTCTATCTCTTGCCATCGCTCTTTCTTATGATGATAGCGCGTGGGCGAAAGGATCCGACATGGACTAGTCCCTTCGTTTCTTTCTTAAGCGATTTTTGGAAAGGGCCGCGTTGGGCGTCTATAAAAAAGCTTTTGTCAAATAAGGATTGCGGGTGGCCGTTCTTATGGACTTTGGCCATCGTGGGCGCTCTTGGAATCGCAGCGGTTTTCTTTTCTCACGTTGATAGTGGTAAGACTTACCTTGCTTTTGTGCGTGAGCAAGATAGCAATCTAAGCTTTGCCGCATTGATAAAAAAACTGTGGTACAATAACGTTCTCAATCTGCCTCTCTTTACCCTTTATTGGCCTTCCTATGCGCACAGAATTTTTGAACCGCGCATCCGTTTCTGGGGCATCGTTTTTGGATGTTTTACGGCCTTCTTTTTTTATGCCTGCTTTGTCTTCTATCGACAAAAAAACAGGTTAGGCTTGGGGATGAATGCTAGCCGTGCGTGGCTATACTTGGCCTCAAGCGCGGCTTTCTTGCTTATCGCGACGTCCATCTCTTCTATCTGGGCGGGGCATCATTACATCTTTCTCTGGTTTCCGCTTTTACTCTTGTTCGCTGACTTGCTTTCTACCCTTGAGAAAACAAAGGCGCGGTGCTTGATCTGTTGTTTTTGGCTGTTGAATGCTTTTTGCGTTTTTCAACTTTCCTCACAAAAATTACCGATCCATACAGCGCAAGAACGGAATAAGATTTTAACTTATTTTGCCGATGAGGAAAGGGCAGCCTCATCTCTTATCAATGTCGCCTCTTGGGGATTCTATCAGATACAAGCTCTTTATGCTCCCCAAGAGGCCCTTGTTACAGATGGCGAAAACTTAGGGGAAGAGACGGCTGCGAAGCTTTATGAAATTGCCCAAAAAACGCACAGACAGAAAATCTATATCGTATGTAGCCTTAATTGCAGTCGTCGTGGTTTTGAAGAGGTTTTTGGTAGGGGACTGCGCTTTAGCGAAATCCAGTTGGGCCTCGAGGTCTGGCATGTGTTCGTTTCAGATTTGTCCACGGAAGGTAAGGGCCTCTAGCCAATAATGGGTGAAAGGCCGCTTGACCTGGCACAAAAGAACCTAGTGTGCGGCTTCGGCGCGGACTTGTTGGCGCAAAAGGTCGATGGGCATGAGTTTATGGTCTGGCGTTTCAAAGCACCAGAAGGTCCAGCCATTGCAAGCGGGCAGGCCTTGGACGCTGGCGCCGACTTTGTGGATTGAGCCGCGAATTTCTTCGCCGGAGCGTGAGGTGGAGATCAAGGTGGCATCGGCTTTGACGCGCGCGCGGTGGCGTTGCTTTTCATCAAAGAGATGATCGCCCGGATGTAAGAGGCCGCGTTCAAGCACGGTGCCAAAGGGAATGCGCGGTTCGTCGCGTTTGGCGGGCGTGATGAGGAACTCGGCGCTTGGCGCAGCCGGGATTTCGGCGAGGCGTTGCAGCGCGTATTTGGCATAGGTTTCGTCGCGCTCAAGGCCGATAAAATGGCGGCCCAATTTTTTTGCGACCGCGCCCGTTGTGCCCGAGCCAAAGAACGGATCAAGGATCACATCGCCCGGCTTTGTGGACGAGGCGATGACGCGATACAGCAAAGATTCCGGTTTCTGCGTGGGGTGCAGCTTTTCGCCGTCTTCTTTGCGGCGGCGTTCGCCGCCGGAGCAGATCGGCAAATTCCAATCGCTGCGCATTTGCTTTTCGTCGTTCAGGTTCTTCATGGATTCATAATTGAAGCAAGGCCGTGCCTCGGGCGAGGTGGCGGCCCAGATCAGCGTTTCATGCGCATTCGTAAAACGCGTGCCTTTGAAGTTCGGCATCGGGTTGGCTTTGCACCAGATGATGTCGTTCAAAATCCAAAAGCCAAGATTTTGCAAGATCGAGCCGACGCGGAAAATATTGTGATAACTGCCGATGACCCACAGGCAGCCATCGGGCTTGAGCAGGCGCTTGGCCTCGGTCAGCCATGCGAGCGTGAATTGGTCGTAGGCATCGAAATCGCGGAATTTATCCCACTCATCGTCCACCGCATCGACCAGCGAATGGTCGGGGCGCAAAAGTTCGCCGCCGAGCTGGAGGTTATAGGGTGGGTCGGCGAAAACCGCGTCTAGGCAACCGCTGGGCAAGCTGCGCATCAGCTCAATGCTGTCGCCGATCAAGATTTTGTTGAGCGGCAGGATGGCGGGCGCACTCCGTTTTTTGGAGGCGGGGGCCTTCGGGGCCGAAGCTGTTTTTTTCGTCGTTTTGGGCATGGTTCAAAACACATTCATAACAGCGTCACGCTCGCCTGCGCGGGGATGACAAAAATGAGGGAGTAGCTTTATCAGTCCATCCGTTAATGGCAAGTAAATTTTTGGAAAAGAGTCAGCGGAATCATTTATTTAAACGACGAACTTTAGCAACTGGGGCAAAAGAGTCACGGTGCCATATGGTGGGGCCAAGCCGCTCAAGAGCCTCAAGATGTGCCGCCGTGCCATAGCCTGCGTTGTTTTCCCAGCCATAGCCGGGGAAGGCGAGGGCCAGTTTTTTCATCATTTGATCGCGGGTGACTTTCGCAATAATGGAGGCCGCCGCGATGGAAAGGCTTTTATTATCGCCTTTGACGATGGTTGTGGCCGCGCAGGGCAGGCCGGGGGGCTTTTTGTTGCCGTCGATCAGGGCGTGCACAGGCGGGGTTTTAAGGCCCTCGACGGCGCGGCGCATGGCTAGGAGTGAGGCGTGTAAGATGTTCAGCTCGTCAATCTCCGCCACCGAGGCTTCGGCGACGCAATAGACGCACAGTTTCGTGAGGTAGGGGAACAGGAAGTCCCTTTGCTTTTCGCTCAATTTTTTGCTGTCGCGGATGAGGCCAATGATTTCGGGCGGAAAGCCTTGCGCAGGCACGATGGCGGCGGCGGCGATCACGGGCCCAGCCAGCGGCCCGCGACCCACTTCATCGACCCCACAGATAATCTGGCCTTCGGCGCGTCCGACGCTGTCTTCATAGAAAAAATCTGGCATGCCTCGGATGTACCACGAAAACAGGGGTTTAACACAGGTTAAAAAAAGCTTGTCCAAAGACCTTAACGAGGTTAATACTGCGGGGACGATTGCAGAGCGTATTATGATTAATGACGCGGAAAGGGAGGCGGTAAGCCGCCAGAGCTTCTCCCATTTTAGTTGAGTGATGGGAAGAAAAGGCACCCTTCCAAACTGCAGCCGGTGTGAATTAATAGAACGAACGATAGGACAAAAAGCATGAGACAAGGGAGTCCAAGCGGACGGCGGCCTCGTGGACGTCATAATGGAAGCAATGGCGGTGGTGCCCCCACGCCTAGCGGCCCGATGCGTGGTGGCGATCCTAATGCCGGGCGTCCGCGCTCAGCTTCGTCGCTTCGGCATCAGACGTTCGACAGCAATGGCCCCGAAGTTCGCGTTCGTGGCAATGCGTGGCAAGTTTATGAAAAATACCAGTCGCTTGCGCGTGATGCTCAAGGTTCGGGTGATCGTGTTTTGGCTGAGAACTATCTGCAATATGCCGAACATTATTTCCGCGTGATTGAGGCCATTAATGATGCGACGGCTGTTGAGCAACAACAGCAGCAGCAACCGCGTGGCCCTGCGCCAACGCCGTTTAGCTCGTCGCAGCAGCCCGATGTGCCGTCCAACTATTATGCGCCCAATGGGCAATTGATGGGCAGCCCGCAGCCGAGCATGCCTGCGCCGCAGCAGGACGGGAACATGGCTCAGCCGCAGGAACCTGAGCAAGCTCAGGTGACTTCGACGCGTCGTGTCAGCCCACCGCCAGCGGAGGACCCCTCAAACCCTTTTCTGATGAGCGATGAGCTGGACGAGCCTGATTTGGGCCCGCAAAAACTCGTCGCTGGAAGATAAGAAGCTGGGGATGCTGGTCGTATTCAGGGGCGTTTGATCCTGGATAGTGCTGGGCAAAAATAAAATGATAAAAAAGAAGAAACCAAACGGGACCCCCGCCTACGCGGGGGTGACACTAGGGAATTGAAATTAAATGTAATCCCGTCATGCCCGTCCCCGCCTTCGCGAGGATAGGCTCCGGCGGGCATCCCATTTGTTTAAATCGTTTTATATTGGACTAGCTATATGTGTGCAGCATGTCGGATAATCTTGACCTTGTCACCTTTGGGTGTCGTCTGAATCTGTATGAATCAGAGGCTATGCGCACGCTTGCGCAGCAGGCGGGGATGACCTCTGCCGTTATCATCAATACCTGCGCTGTGACGGCTGAGGCCGAGCGGCAAGCCAAGCAAGCCATCCGTAAAGCGCGTCGCGCTCATCCGGGCGCGCTTGTGATTGTGACCGGATGCGCTGCGCAGATTAATCCCGAAAAATATGCCGCGCTGCCTGAAGTGGATTTCGTCGTTGGCAATGAAGCCAAGATGAAGGCGGAGACGTTTGTGCGGATGGCCCAGCTTGCGCCGTCATTGCGAGCGCAGCGAAGCAATCCAGGGCCTCAGGAAAACAATGACGAGGTGGGGTGGGGGAAGATTATCACTGGCGATATGGCGTTGATGCGCGAAGCGCCGACGCCGCTTGTTTCGTCGTTTGCCGGTGGGCTGACGCGCGGTTTTGTGGAAGTGCAAAACGGATGCGATCACAGGTGCACCTATTGCATCATTCCTTATGGGCGCGGGGCTTCGCGTTCGGTGCCGCTTGAGACGATTGTGCAGCAAGTGCGGCTGCTTTTGGCGCAGGGCTATCCTGAAATCGCGCTGACGGGCGTCGATATCACGTCGTACGGCGCGGATCTGCCGGGGCAACCGAACTTGGGACTGATGATTAAACGGCTCTTGATGCAAGTGCCGGAGCTGAAGCGGCTGCGGTTGTCTTCGCTTGACCCCAAAGAAATTGATCCCGATTTGTGGCGGCTGATTGAACGCGAAGAGCGGGTGATGCCGCATCTGCATCTCAGTTTGCAATCCGGCGACGACATGATTTTGAAACGCATGAAGCGCAGGCATTCGCGGCAGGATCTATACGATTTTGTCGCGCGCGCGCGGGCGGCGCGGCCAGAGATCACGTTTGGCGCAGATATTATCGCGGGCTTTCCGACGGAAGATGATGCAATGGCCGCGCATACCTATGCGTTACTTGAAGAGCTGGATTTCACATGGCTGCATGTGTTTCCCTATTCGGCGCGTCAGGGTACGCCAGCTGCCAAAATGCCGATGGTGCCGTCCGCGGTGCGTAAGGCACGGGCGGCGCGGTTGCGTGCGCTTGGTGAAAGGGCTGTTCACAAGCATATTGAGGGGCTTGTGGGCCGCCGCTTGGCCGTTCATGTGGAGCAGCCGACTTTGGCGCGCGCGCCCAGTTTTGCCGAAGTAAAGCTTTCCTCGCCAGAAGCTGTGGGAAGCGTTATTCTTGTGGAAGGCGTGGCCCGCGAGGGAAGCCGTCTTTTGGCCCGGAAGGTTGAATGATAAGTTCGAAACGGGATGGTTTCTTTTTTGCGGAAACTGACCCCGCCCCCGCCCCCTCCCGCAAGGGGAGGGGAGAAGAAAAGACGTAAGCGGTGCTGTTCCTCGCCCCTTGCGGGAGAGGTTAGGTGAGGGGTTGCTGCAACAAGAATGACAAAGGATCCGATGCAGAGCGAAACAAAAAAAGAAGGTTGGCTTTCGAAGTTACGGGCAGGGCTTTCGCGCTCAAGCACAAAGTTGAGCGATGGGCTGACGGGGCTTTTGACCAAGCGCAAGCTGGATCAAGATGCGCTGGATGATCTGGAAGAGCTTTTGATTACGGCTGATCTTGGCCCGGCGACGGCGGCTAAACTTGTCGAAGCGTTCGGCAAAAATCGCTTTGGCAAAGATATTTCCGATCAAGAAGTCAAAGAAGCGCTTGCCGCGCAAATGGCTGAGATTTTAGCGCCTTGCGCTAAGCCTTTGGCGCTTGATGATTCCAAAAAGCCGTTTGTTGTTTTGATGGTCGGCGTGAATGGCGCCGGTAAAACGACGACGATTGGCAAACTGGCGCAGTCTTATAAAGACCAAGGTCTTTCTGTGATGCTTGCGGCGGGCGATACGTTTCGCGCGGCAGCGATAGGCCAGCTTCAGGTGTGGGGGCAGCGGGCGGGCTGCGCGGTTGTCACGGGCGCGCCGGGAAGCGATGCGGCGGCGCTCGCCTATCAGGCGCTCACTAAGGCGAAGGCTGAAGGCGCGGATGTGCTTTTGATCGATACCGCTGGGCGGCTTCACAACAAAACTGATTTGATGCAGGAACTTTCCAAGATTTGCCGCGTGGTGAAAAAGCTTGATCCCGAAGCGCCTCAGGCGACGCTTTTGGTGCTTGATGCGACAACGGGGCAGAATGCGCATGCGCAAGTCTCTGTTTTCCGCGAGTTGACGCAGATTACAGGGCTGATCGTCACGAAACTGGATGGGTCGGCCAAAGGTGGCGTGCTTGTCGCGCTCGCGGATCGGTTTCATCTGCCCATTCATGCCATCGGTGTTGGCGAGGGCGCAGACGATTTGCGGCCCTTTGAAGCCATGGATTTTGCCCGCTCATTGATGGGCTTGGAAGGGTGAAGACTTTCTGGTAAACCAAGAGGAACGGCTTAGACTTTTCCTCCCTCCTTTCTCCTGATCCCCATGCCTCGTAACGCGCCTTTTCTTTCCGGCAATGTCCGCTTTTTCAACGAAGCTGCGGAAGCGCTTGCTTACGTTATGGAGATTTATGCCGAGAATATCGCGTTTTTGCAGGAAGAGTTCGCACGCTTTGCAAACGGCGATACGCCCGTGCAGCGGATTGAATCTTATTATCCCTATGTCGCGATTGAAACGCGGCACCCGACCCAAGTCGATACGCGTTTGGCTTATGGTTTCGTCGCGGGGCCGGGGCGGTACAGCACAACGCTGACGCGGCCCGATATTTTTGCGCGGTACTTTCTTGAACAGTTCCAGCAGCTTTTGCATAATCATCAAGTCGCCTTGGAAGTCGGTGTGAGCCAAACGCCGATTCCCATTCATTACGCGTTTCAAAGCGGCGCGCATGTGGAAGGCGGGCTTTCGGCCGAACGGATCGTTTTGTTGCACGAGCTGTTTACCGTTCCTGATTTGCGGGGCGTTGACGATGCGATTGCCAATGGGACATGGAAGGGCGGGCCGGGACAGGATTTGCCGCTTGCGCTTTTTACCGCGCCGCGCGTGGATTATTCGTTGCAACGCTTGCGGCATTACACGGGCACTGATCCGGCGAGCTTTCAAGGCTTTGTGATCTTTACGAACTATCAATTCTATGTCGATGAGTTTGTGCGCCAAGGTCGCGCCTTTATCGAAAGCAAGCAAAGCGAGTTTACGCAATTAGTTGAACCGATCCGTTTGGTAACGGGCAATGGCATATCCTTGCCGCAAATGCCGACTTATCATCTGACCCGCATGGATGGCAGCGGAATTACGATGATCAATATCGGCGTGGGGCCCAGCAATGCGCGTACCATTTCCGATCACGTCGCCGTGCTGCGGCCCGATGCGTGGATTATGCTGGGGCACTGTGCGGGCTTACGCAAAACGCAGACGCTTGGCGATTATGTTTTAGCGCACGCTTATGTGCGCGACGATCATGTGCTCGACGAAGAGCTTCCTTTATGGGTGCCCATTCCCGCGCTGGCCGAAGTGCAGCGGGCGATCGAAACAGCGGTGGCGCTTGTCACCGGCCATGCGGGTTATGGCGTGAAGTCGGTGATGCGCACGGGTACTGTTGTTTCAACCGATAATCGCAACTGGGAAATCTCAGGCTATGCCCGGCTTGCCGAGCGGTTTAGCCAGAGCCGCGCGATTGCGATGGATATGGAATCTGCTGTGATCGCCGCTAATGGATTCCGGTTTCGCGTGCCGTATGGGACACTGCTTTGCGTTTCGGATCGACCTTTGCATGGCGAGATTAAATTGCCCGGCATGGCAACCGATTTTTATCAAACGCAGGTCAACCAGCATTTGGCCATCGGGATCAAGGCGATCGAACTGCTCCGCCAAAGCGGACTTGAAACGTTGCACAGCCGCAAATTGCGCAGCTATACGGAGACGGCGTTTAAATAGAAGGCTGCGCCTTCAGGCGTCTGTTGCTAACGGCGGAGTTGGCGCGTTACCTTGATCAGGTTTGTTCGATTTAACGGTCTGAGAGCCGGCGGCAGGAAAATGCCATCGCGCCGGATAAGCTTGCTGTCAAACCAAAGCTCGCCGCCGCCATAGGCCCGCGATTGCAAGTGAATCATATCCCAGTGATTGGCTGATTGGTTGCCGTTGGGCGCGGTTGAATAGCAATGTCCCATAGCCATATGAAGGCTATAGCAAAGCTTTTCATCAAAAAGAATAGAACCAATCGGGCGTGTGAGAAAGGGGTTGAAACCAAGTGCGAACTCGCCGACATAACGAGATCCTTCGTCAATATCGAGAATCTCGTTGAGGCGTCGTGTTGCCTTTTTTGTTTGCGCTTTGGCGTTGATAATTTGACCGCTTTTGAATGTCAAATGGATGGGGCCCAAAGCGTCTCCATGATAAGGGCTGTTGATGAATGAGATTGTGCCATTGACTGAATCTTTAATAGGGGCTGTGAAGCATTCGCCATCGGGAAGGTTCAATGTGCCAACGCATGGAATCGCCGGAATACCTGCAATGCTAAAACGTAAATCTGTGTTTTGAGCGGACGACTTAATATGAACGTCCTTAGCTTTTTCCATGAGCTGTTGAAGTGGGGCGACGGCTTCGGCCATTTTCTTGTAGTTAAGCAAGCAAGAACGTGCGTGGAGATGCTCGAAGGCTTTGAGCGAAAGATGAGCTTGCTTAGCCAAGGTTTCGGTTGCGACATTTACAACAAGCCAACGTGTATGATTGACGCGGTAATCGGTCGACGCGTAACGGGCTTGGTGGTAGAGCGTAATGTTTTTGGGTAAAATATCTATCTCTTCATCTTCCGCATCGGCATCAATACGTAAGTAGGCTTGCATTTTCTTGTTTTTATTGAGTTCACTTTTTCCCCAAGCTACAAAATCGCTTGGTGTATAGTTTTTGAACTTATCCGTAAGGCTTGGGCCCCACTCATCTACAAAAACAAATCGCGCACCGCGTCTTTCTGTGAGATCGCCGCAATATTTGGCAAGCTCAAGTGTTTTGGGGCCGCGTGTTACAATGTGAACCAGTTCACCCGGCTGAACATTGAGCGCGTTGATTATATAGTGTTCAGCAAAACGATGCCGCGTTGCACGATTCATAAAAAACCTTTCGTCATAAAAAAGAAAACGAAAGATAGGATGCGCGGACCATTCAGGCCAAGTAAAATGTATGGTTAAAGGCTCGAGAGAGCCTACGTGGTTTGCTTTGAATGCTCGAAAGCCTTCTTACACATCCACATCTTGAACGAATTTTGCGTTTTCTTGGATAAACTGAAAACGCAGTTCGGCTTTGCGGCCCATGAGTTTTTCGACCAGATTTTCCGTTTCCTTGATTTCGGCCACGCGGTTGGGCGAGTCTGGTTCGGTTAGGATCACGCGCAGCAGGGAGCGCGATTTCGGA
>Ga0209467_1001231_pt1 | contig 23732 bp, 13 predicted proteins | sample Higcelwee11metaG_FD_187175 | JGI IMG/M metagenome (GOLD analysis project Ga0209467, IMG submission 187175) | Freshwater pond sediment microbial communities from the University of Edinburgh, under environmental carbon perturbations - High... | ecosystem: Environmental > Aquatic > Freshwater >... | reverse complement strand
CGGTCTGCATCATCGTTTATTCCTCCTTAACGCCTTTGGTTATTGAGAAGGAGTATATCACATGATGCCTTAGTAGAACATGGTTAATGATCAATTTTTAGAGAAACCCTTTAAGATTTGATTCTGAAAAAGCGTTTAAATCGGACATATCGCGTCTCCTGTAACGATCCTGAATAAAGGATAGGGAGAAAACCGATCGAAAGCAGGCATCACCCTGTTCTCCATAAACCATCGGCATATACCGCATACCGCCCCAACTTGAGGAGGCAATTTAGCATCTCAAATTCTTCTCTCTTTAAATAAGTATAAATATCAATGTACGAAGATGGATTGCAATATCAAAAACTGAACCTGCTTATATTGGCGACTTCCGATTAAAATTTGATCCTCATGGATAGGGTATTTGAATATACATAAAAATAAAAAGTTATATCTTGTGGTGGGCTAATTTTTTCCGGAATGCAGGATAGCTATTAGAGTGTTCAACATAGGGACAGCGGGTTTTACCCTTGAACATTTTTATTTTTCATGTTGCCGGATATTATTCTCTTATCACAGGTGGATGTTTGCCAGGTTTTTTTATTGATATCTGGAGTTTTTCTGAATTTCGCCAACCACAAGATATTGATTTTGAAATTTTGGGTCAATCGGCAGGACTTGCTATTGCAAGGTGCAATCAAACAAGGATTTTTATAATGAGTACTTTAACTTTCCTTGCATTATAGATTCTGCAATAAAAAGGCAGGATTTTTTCGATAGTCAGCGCTTATAAAAATTACTGAAATACTTCCATTTCCGTCAAAAGCATACACTTTTTTTGAATACGCAACCTCTTCTTTGGAAATTGGAATAATCCGTTTTTTGATTGCTTTAGGGGATTTGCGGTAGTATCATTAAAATTTATAATAAGGTTAATTTTTCAGACCATCACATATTTAAATTCAAACTTGGGGTTGAAGTGAAAGACGAAAGCAAATCCAAAAAACAATTGATCTGTGAATTGATGGAATATCGCCAGCGCGTTGCTAAATTGGAAGCATCAGAGGCATTATATAAGAAAGCAAATGAAAATTCTGATCTATTATCATATAGTAAAAGTCAAGCGAAACCAAATGATCCTCTTTTAAGGGAGAATCAGGAAATATTAGAATATTTAAAGATGTCTCGACTTTTTTCTCATTTGCCAAATAGAATACTTGAACAACTATTGCCATTATCTCATCTTGAAGATTATCCTTCAGGATCAGAGATTTTAATCGAAGGGATGATAAATACTAAAGTTTTCTTTCTGTTAAATGGAGCCGTAAGTGTCTATTCGGGTGGTAATAAAATTGCGAAGTTGCGGCGTAAAGGAGACATTTTCGGAGAGATGAGTATCATTAGCAAGAAACCATGCTCAGCTTCAATTATCGCAGAAACGCCTGTTAAATTATTCAGTATTAAGGCCAAATATATTGGGGAATATACAGATATTGAAACAAATGAGTTAGAGAATATCCTTTATCGAATATTTGCCATGATTCTGACTGATAAATTGTCCTTCACCAATAAAAAGGCCCAAGAATATGAAATTATTCATAAGGATTTATTAAGAGAAATCGACGAACGCAAAAAATATACAAAAGCGCTGAAGGAGAGCGAAGCACGCTATCGTCTGCTGGCGGACAACATCAGTGATATCATCTGGATTTTTGATTTCAAGACAATGCGTTTCACCTATAGCAGCCCATCTATTGAAGGAATCACAGGTATTAAAGCAGAAGAAGTAACAGGTTTTCGTTGGGGAGATTTCTTGACACCTCTTTCTTTTGAGCTTGCAAATAAAATTTTGGAGGAAGAGCAGACTGCAACAAACCAAAATTTCGATCCGACAAGATCACGAAGATTTGAACTTGAGCTTTACCGTAAAGACGGTTCAACTGTATGGACAGAAACTGTTGCGAAATTAATTTATGGCCGAAAACGTCAACAAATCGGTATATTAGGAGCCACTCGTGACATCAGTGATCGTAAAAAGCTTCAAGAGGAGCTCTATAAATCACAAAAGATGGAATCCTTGGGGCTTCTGGCAGGTGGCGTTGCTCACGACTTGAACAACGTTCTTTCAGGAATCGTCTCTTACCCGGAATTACTTTTACTGAAATTACCCGATGAAAGTGAACTCAGAAAGCCTTTGAAGACTATTATGGAATCGGGCAACAGGGCCGCAGCGATTGTCCAAGATTTACTGACCATTGCAAGGGGCGTCGCAATCACCAAAGAACCACTTAAATTAAATGATTTGGTTTCTGATTACTTTGATTCACCTGAGTTTAAAAAATTAAAACAATTTTATCCTGGCATCACGTTCAAGACCCGTCTTGCCGAGGATTTATTAAACATTGAGGCGTCAGAGATCCATATCAGAAAAGTTCTTATGAACCTGATTGCAAACGCGACGGAAGCGGTCAGAGAAAGCGGGAATGTTGAAGTGTCTACAGATAATCGTTTTCTGGACACACCGTTAAAGGGTTACGAAGAAATAGATATCGGGGAATATGTTGTTTTTTCAGTCATGGACGATGGCCCTGGCATATCAACCGGAGACCTCAAGAGAATTTTTGAGCCGTTTTATACAAAAAAGAAAATGGGCAGAAGCGGTACTGGTCTGGGTCTATCGGTGGTTTGGAATGTCATTCGGGATCACAAAGGGTATATCGATGTGAAATCTGACGGGGACGGAACACGGTTTGAACTGTATTTTCCCATCACTCGGGATGCTCTATTGAAAACGAATAACGATTTATCTTTAAAAAATTATAAAGGTAATGGAGAAACCATTCTGATTATAGATGATATTGAAAGTCAACGGGAGATTTCCTCCAGGATGCTGGACATGCTTGCCTACAAGCATGAAGCTGTTGCCAGCGGAGAAAAGGCCATTGAATATTTAAAGCAGAATACGGTTGATTTAATCCTGCTCGATATGATTATGGACCCAGGCATAAATGGTTATGAAACCTACAAGCGGATCAAAAAAATTCATTCGGGCCAAAAAGCAATCATACTCAGTGGTTTTTCTGAAACTGATGATGTAAAGAAAACCCAGTCTATCGGAGCCGGGAAATATCTCAAAAAGCCAATAACACTTGAGAAATTGGGAATGGCCATTAAAGAGGAGTTAGAAAAATAGACATTTCAAATGAGAGGTTTTGTCGAAACCGACAGTATTGTAAAAATTTTTATGAATGAACACTATCGATAAGCAAAGTCAGTATTCTTTACCTTTTTGAGATACCATATATTGATTGAGACTTTTTTGCCTGAAATAGCGGACATCCTCGATTCCACTGCTACAATTTATCAAATCCAGAAAAATCACCGACACACCCATACAATACAAAGAGCCAATGGAAACTTGACATAAAAGCTGATTCCTGAGATACATTAAGTCCTGAAAAGCAAAGTCTTATTTCTATTCCTTGCGCGGAGCCCGACCCCTATTGCTTGGCTGACTCCGGTCCCCAGGTTGCCTCTCCGCTATTGCAAGCGATTCTTTTATGATAAAAGGTACCATGCCTATCCGGTTAACACAGGTACCCGCAGAGTTCGTGGGTGTACAGGCTATTTTTTAAGAAACTAATTCTATAAATTCCAATAAGTTGTGTTGATGCCTAATGTTTGCAGGAGCAGACCCAACACGATAACCTGTATCAAGCGGATAGGCATGAAAGGTACTTCAAATGTCCACATATATACCACGTGAAGAACTCGAATCCCGCATCAGGATACTCGAAAATGAAGCGAGACAATCCCGGCACAAAATTGAGACTCTGCAGAAAAGCGAGGCATATCTTCAAGCGATTCTCAACAATACGAACCTGCCTATCTATCTGAAAGATAATGACTACAGATACATTTTTGTCAATCGTCAGTATGAAAATCTGGCCCATGTCACTCTGGATGAAATCAGGGGAAAGGAAGATTACGATATCTTTCCCGAGCCGGTTGCCAAACTGTTTCGTTCCCAGGATGAAGAAGTCCGAGAATGTAAAGCACTGGTAGAGTTTACCGAGACGGTGCTTTTGCCGGATGGCGAACTTACCTTTATCACGGCAAAATTTCCGTTGTATGACGCTGCTGGGAATCTCTATGCACTGGGCGGCGTCTGCACCGACATCACCGATCGCAAGCTGGCCGTGGATTTGCTTAAGGAATCTGAAAAAAAATACCGTCAAATATATGATAATTTAATTGATGCATACTATGAAGCAAGCATGGATGGAATTATTTTAGAGATCAGTCCTTCCATTGAAAATTTTTCAAAATACAAGCAGGAAGAGCTTATTGGGAAATCCTTGTATCAGCTTTATACAAATCCGGATGAAAGAGATGGCCTTGTAAAGAGGATCATAAGAGATGGACGTGTAAATGAATATGAACTCCATCTTACAGACAAGGACGGTACTCAGCGTATTTGTTCAATTAATACAATGCTGGTCAAAAATGATAAGGGAGCGCCGCATAAATTGGTTGGCGTTGTGCGCGATATTTCTGAACAAAAGCAGATCGAGAAGGAAAAAAAGGAATTAAAAGAACGGCTTGTCCGGTCCCAAAAAATGGAATCATTAGGCCTTCTTGCAGGCGGCGTTGCCCATGATTTGAACAATGTTCTGTCTGGAATTGTAAGCTATCCGGATTTGTTATTAATGGATCTTCCTGAAAATAGCCCGTTAAGAAAACCCCTTTTGACCATACAAAAATCAGGCCAGAAGGCAGCAGACATTGTTCAGGATTTGTTAACACTTGCCAGGCGAGGTGTTCGCCCTTCAGAGGTGTTGAACTTAAATGATATCATTTTAGATTATTTAAAATCCCCTGAATATCATCAATTACTGAATTATCATCCAGCCTTATCTGTTGAAACAAATCTTGAAAATGGGTTGCTGAATATCAAAGGTTCACCAATTCATCTGAAAAAAGCAATTATGAATCTTGTTTCTAATGCTGCGGAAGCCCAATTGTCCTCTGGGAAAATCGTCATTTCTACACATAACAGATATATTGATATTCCCATCAAGGAGTATGAAGAAATTCGAGAAGGAGATTATGTTGTATTGGAAATCGCCGATAATGGGATAGGCATAGCCGATGAAGATCTCAGCAGAATTTTTGAGCCGTTTTACTCCAAAAAGGTAATGGGCAGAAGCGGCACCGGACTTGGAATGGCAGTTGTATGGGGCTCGGTCCATGATTATAACGGTTATATCAACGTAAAAAGCACAAAAGGAGAAGGAACAACCTTTTATCTTTATTTTCCTATAACAAGAGAAAAGCTTGCAAAAGAAAAAAACTTTATTCCAATCGAAGATTATATGGGGGACAACGAATCGATCCTTGTTGTTGATGACATCAAAGAGCAGCGAGAAATTGCGACAAACCTACTGAGCAGGTTAAATTATTCGGTTTCCGCTGTTTCAAGCGGTGAGGCTGCGATTGAATATTTGAAAACCAATACTGCGGACTTGTTACTCTTGGATATGATAATGGACCCTGGTGTTGATGGTTTGGACACATTCAAGCAAATAATCGCGTACCGTCCCCGACAAAAAGCTGTCATTGCAAGCGGATTTTCAGAAACAGACCGAGTGAAAGAGGCTCAGAAGCTTGGTGTGGGCCAATATATTAAAAAGCCATACACGCTGGAGAAAATAGGCGTTGCAGTGAAAGAAGAATTGAAAAAGTGAATTCTATGTGTTGAGAGGGAAAATTACAGATATATTTTTGAAATTATTCATTTTTTTACTTTGCAAAGGATTCGCCAACATAGCCAACATTTTTCCCCCCGTGATGACCATGGTTCCAAATCTTCAGTATTCCAAAATTTTTCATCTGTGAAACATGTCGATAAGCTTTACGTAACGCTTCCTGTTTTTCCTTTTATTGGAGTACCCCAATATCTTGGGGGGTAGGCAATCTTGAAGATGCGGTGATCCCGATAAGAAATATCAGGTTTTTTTATCTCATGAAAATTTTGTGATTTGTCTGTATAAGCATATCTTTCCTATTGTTCACCTAATCAAATTGAAAAGTCGGATTATAATATACACAGTTAGAGTTTATCATTACTGTCGAATCTACCGATAAAACCTGTCAGAATTCTTTATTTAAACACAGGCCACAACATCTTGAAGGGATAGAATTTTTTCTGTAATCTCTTGTTATCCTCAGCCATTAAATACTTAACTCAACCTGAAAATCCGTGGCATTGACAACCGGACGCACGGCTCCCTTTTCCCTAACGAGATTCACAATGCCGTAGTTGGACAGGGTTTTAAGGGTCCGCGACAAATTTGATTTTTTTCTGCCGGATATTGTTTCCAGTTCGGTCAGGGATGCGGGATTGCTGTCTTTTATCAGTCGCAGCAGCTTCTGGTTCTGGCCGCTCAACACCTGCCCCAGGGATTCCATGGATTCAAACCAGATTTTGGGGGCGTCTTTGGGGGGAACATATTCCCCCCTGGCAATGGCAATGGTCCGCCGGCGATATTCTTCCTTTGATAGGATGCCGATTTTCATCATTTTTTGGTCCATCAGAATCATCCTTCCAGATATGCATCCACCGCCTTCCAGAAATCTTCAAGAAGCTGTCCGGCGGATTCAAATGTATAAGCCTCGATTTTTTCCAGCCGATGCACATGGTCCCAGGTGATTTTCCGCCCGGCAAAACCTTTTTGCCTTTTGGGCGTCACGGCATGGGCGTTGTCAAACCCCACGACCCGGTTGTTCATTCTGTCATGCAGGGTCAGTGAATACCGGATTCCATGAGGCACCCCCCTGGTGGACGGCGCGGTCTTGGCCTCGAATTTCACCCAGCAGCCGTTGTTCATGGGGAAAATCTCACCATCCAGATTCAACAGCGTATCCAGGGAGGAGTCTTTTTCAGTATGCATTTTCACCTGTCAACATAAGTTATCATCTGGTGATAATTTGTCAAGGAAGGTTTCTTGTTATTGATTCTTTTGTTTTTTGGCGGCTGGATCAGCGTCCTCTGTTTTTTTTATGCTTCCGCTGATGATTTCACCCGCAATGTTGGACGCCCTTTGAAGCGTTTCGTCCCGCAAGTGGGCATAGCGCTGGGTCATTTGGGGAGATTTATGGGTCATCAGCTTTTGAATGGTGTACATATCCACTTCACCGGAACTTGCCAGAATGCTGGCGTACACATGACGCAGACCGTGCAGGGCTCTGAAGTCTGCCGGGATGCCGGCTTTTTTCTTGAGACGGTTGACCTGCTTTTTGATGTCAACCCGCTGGTTTCCGCCTCGGCCGGGAAAAACAAACGGACTGTTGGTTCGCTCGTGCGAAACAAGAATTTCCCTTGCCGATTGGTTGAGAGGGATTTTCTGATTCACCCCGCCTTTGGGTTCTCGGATCGTGATGAATCCTCGTTCAAAATCGATGTCATCCCATTTCAACCGGAAAAGTTCACCGCGACGCATACCCGTGAACAACGCCATTTTCATCAGGTTTGCCACTTGCTTGTCGGGCTCTTCATCAAGGACTTTCAGGAGGGATTCCAGATGCTCCGGATTCAAGGATTCGGTTTTTTCATTGTTCAATCGCGGCATGGTGATAACAAAGCCAAGACCTTCACATAGATTTTTTTTTATGCCGAAATTGACCAGCCGCCTGAGCAATTCCAATACGTTTTTTACGGTTCCGGGGTAATGTGTTTTTAACAGCTTCAATCGCAATCTGTCCACGGACAGAGGATCGATATCCTTCGGCTCCTTGTCTCCGAATGCGGGCGCGATGTGGTTGTGGAAACGGTTTTCGTCGGTGGCAATTCCCTTAAGCCCAGGATTTCCAGCTTTGTATTCGGACCACAATTTTGCAATGGTCCATTTGTCGGCTTCCGCTTTTTTCAGGGCTTCCTTTTCCTCCCTGATTTCTTTTCGGGATTTTCGGTTGCCCTCAATTCGTTCCGCGCGAATGCCGGCAGCCTTGGCTGGCGTCATGTCATCAACGAATTGACGACCGACCTTTTCCTCAAGCACCTTTCCGTCTTTTTTGAAAACGATGTAATAAACCTTTTCAGGGCCGTTTCCACCAATCCGCTCGGTAAGCCGGAAAAACACGCCGGGATATTTTGTTTTTTCCCTTTTCGACATATGCCCCCTTAACAACACAATGAATAATTTCAAAAAGTTGAGAAATACATTTTTCCAACCCTATTTCCAACCTTTTCCACCAAAATACAGGTTAATTTGGGTAAGTCAAGGGAAATTTCAATTTCATAACTATCTAAAAATATATTAAAAATGTAAATGAGAGAAAATGCAGGTAAGTCAATCCCCCAGTGCTCATAACCCGAAGGTCATAGGTTCAAATCCTGTCCCCGCTACCACAAAATAAAAAAAGGGTTAAGATAAATTCTTAACCTTTTTTTTGCCTTGAAAAAGCCGGCCCTCACACTATTGCCATCACCCGACAAAAAACAATGCCAACCCCTCCACGCTCAGATTTTTATTATATCTGAATCCGCAGGCACCCGACGCCAAAACGCCGCTCACTCTTCTTTCATCTGAAAGTCCGCCTGTTATTTTTATTTTATTGTTTTTAAAAGGGAAATTCTGTAAAAACATAAATAAAATTTGGTTTTTTGCGGGAATCAGTACAGTCGTGTCAAAAAAATGATTGTGCTTTAAGCTAAAAGCCGTTCAGGAATGGCCCAAACCCTCGCTTAATTTATAAATTTTTGTAATTATTATGAAAATAAAAAAAGATGAAACAAAAATAGAACGGGTCCGTGAAAAAATCATGGAAAACGCACTGGACATCATCGCTGGAAAAGGTCTCGAAGGCTTGACCATGCGGGGTCTTGCGGCAAAATCCCAGATGACGGCCGCCAATCTTTATAATTTTTTTTCCAGCAAGGATGAAATTTATATTTATATTATCATCCGGGGTTTTGAAATGCTCCATGCGGACTTGAAAAACGCATTTGACAGCCAGGAGAACCCTATCGCCCGGATCCGCGCCATGATCGACGCTTATATGGATTTCGGAACGAATCATGAAAAATATTATGATGTTATGTTCACCCGACCCACCCTCAAAGACAACGATTACGTCGGCACATCGCTGGAAAAAATCTCTAAAATTGAATCCCGCCTTTCCATGGAAATTACGGGACTGGCGCTTCAGGCGGCAAAATCCTTAACAGGCAATGATGCTGATGATGAAATGCTCCAGCAACAGATGATTAAGACATGGAGCCTGATACACGGCCTGATCACCCTCAAAAACAGCCATGCCGTGAATTATTTGACGCCGTCGCCTGATCTTGCCTATAAAAACATTATTGATGAGTTCATCAGTTCCCTGAACAGTGCTTACCCCCAGCATTGAATAAGGTATTACCCCCAAAACCTTGAGGTGATCCATGAAAACAGATTTAACACCAGGACTATCCTATAAATTCCAGTATACCGTGCCGGAAGACAAAACAGTGCCTTTTCTGTTTCCGGACATCGAAGAAGGGCTGGCAATGCCCAAAGTTCTGGCGTCCGGATTCCTGGTGGGGTTAATGGAATTCGCGTGCATCAAGGCATTGAAACCCAGTCTGGACTGGCCCGATGAGCAGACGGTGGGCACCGGCTTTCAACTGGATCATACTGCGGCCACTCCTGCGGGATTTACGATAACTGTCCGGGTAAAACTGGAAAAGGTCGAGGGCCGGAAGTTGACTTTTTATATAGAGGCGGACGATGGGGTGGACCAGATATCCAAAGGCACGCATGAGCGCTTTGTGATTAACGCAAAGAAATTCAATGATGCGGTGGCGGACAAGGCCCGAAAGCATTTACACGGTCAAGGGTAAAAAAATTCCAGTGGATGGGAAATCTCTGACTACGGGAGGCTTTAGGCCGGGCAGACCATTAACCGGAATTTTTTTACCAGCCTGGAACGATGGATGGCGCTTGCCGGAAACAGGGCCGTGCAACCATCCCTCATCTATGGCAGCGCCGAACGCCAAGTGCGCAAGGATGTTCGTGTTTTCGGGTGGCGGGAGACGGATCAGACGCTGGCGGGAGAATGAGCATGCTTTTCAGCCATCATGACGCGGCGTCAATACCATGGATGAGGCATATTCATCCCCGTTCGCGAGGGAAACGATCACTGCTCGTCTTTCCGGCGTTCTCCCTTGATAAGCTTGGGATAGCCTTTAAACATCCAGAGGGATCGCTTATTATTGATTGCCGAAAGCCGGGCCTTTCTGGCGGGATCCAGGGTTTCGGGCTGGGTATTGTTCCAACTCTTGTAGACTCCTGAAAAATCAATATCTTTTAGCAGGTTACCCAAAAAGACAGGTATGTACTCCAGTCTCAGGCTGGTCTGAAAATCCAGAAGAGCAGGTTCTCCCGCGTCCGTCACCAGAATATTTCTCCGGTTGCGGATGTCCAGATGCACGAGGTTGCGGGCATGCATTTGGTTCACCAGGTCTTCCAGTTTGAAAAAAAAATCATGACCGAGGGCTTCGGACGGGGTGTCTTTTAATGTTCTGCCTTCAATAAACCGGTAGCACACCGCATAATCGTCCATGAGAAAAGTGGATTCCGGGATGCCGGGAATGCCTTTTAGCCGGGTGAACGCCTGATATTCCCGCCGGGCAATGGCGCGGCCCCAGGTTTTCCGGATAAACGGCGGGCATGGCGCAAAGTCTTTAATTACCCAGCGCTGTTCTCCCTGGCTGAAAAGGTAGAGATCCGCATTCGCCCATCGCCCTTTGCTCAGGATATCCACCTTTCCGGAAACAATATCCTTTCTCGTAAACGGTTTTTTCATGCCGCCAGAACCCCTCTCGTTAATATCATGTCATTATTTGAATTCATTTTGACCGGGCAAGCATCTTTTTAATACATTCCGAAAACGCCGCTTCCTGACCTTTAAAAGACACTTCAATACCCATGACCACGACATCCATGGGCATTTTCAGCCTGCCGTGGAGTTTAACATAATCTTTTTCCGTGGTCACCAAAAAGTCCGTTGACCTGCTTTTCGCCTGGTTTCCTATGGCGATCAAATCATCATCAGCATAGTGGTGGTGGTCCGGGAACGCCATTGCGCCGGTCACCACCGCCATTTCCGCCACCATGTCCTGAAACGCCTTATTTTTTGCGATCCCTGAAAATACAAATACCCGTGCCTGTTTTAACCATTCAAAATTATATGATTTCGTGAACACAGGGGCGCCCGCCTGACCGGACGGCATTTCCCCTGCCCGGAACACGCCGCACAGATATGGCGCATGAACGGACGCAAACACCGGTTTTCCCGGCGCAAGACCGGCCAGAATGTCAAGCGCCCGGGTTGATGGACCCAATGCGCGCGTCAACACAATCACATCCGCCCGGGACAGAGCGGGAAGCGGCTCCCGAAGCGGCCCCCTGGGCAGCAGAACCATATCCGAAGTAAATGACGCTTCATCAATCAGGACAATATCCATATCCCGAAACAACCTTCGGTGTTGAAACCCGTCGTCTAAAATAATCACGTCCGGTGCGAATTTTTCCACCGCAAGACGCCCCATGGCCAGCCGGTCGCTTCCCACCAGCACGGGCACACCCGGCAAACCTGCCGCCATCATAAACGGCTCGTCCCCGGCATCCAGCGGCCCCATGAGCATCGCGTTGAGGCTGCTGACCACCCCGCCGTTTTTTTCGGACCCGCCCTTATATCCCCGGCTGATGACCACAGCCTTAAATCCCGCGTCTCTCAACAACCTGGCCACATGCATGGTGACGGGGGTCTTGCCGGTCCCGCCCGCCGTGATATTACCCACGGAAATCACCCGGCAGGACAAACGGCCGGGTTTCAGGATGCCTTTCTCAAATAAATCCGACCGAAGTCCCACAATAAGGCCATAAATCCGGGAAAGTCCGTATAAAAGCCCGGAAGACAAAGGACCAGGAGCACCTTGACCCGATATCACCGCCTCGACTCTTTGCACAATTCCCATGGTATCTCTTATTCCAGATTATAGGCCGCAAGTCCCGCGGCGCAGAAAAAAATCAGATTGGCGGCCCAGGCAGCCACCACCGGGGGCAGCATGCCGCCATAGCCCAGGGACAGGCAAAAACTATAAAACATCCAATAAGTCAAAGCAGTTAAAACGCCATGGGCGAAACTGACGGCCATTCCGTCCCGGGTGGTTCCCCGCAAAGCCAGGCCGGAGCCGAACAGGGTCATAATGAGACAGATGCATGGAAAAGCGGTCTTGGCGTATAAATCCACCCGGTATTTGGTGGCGTCATACCCCTGGTCTTCAACTTTCCGGATATAGCGGTAAAGCTGAAAAAACGGCAACTCCTCGGATTCTTTTGCCACATGCAGCAGGTCCGAGGGTTCAAGATCCAGTTGCGCCATGTTCCCGTCATAAAGCGCCGTGTGATGATTTTCCGGTTCGGCGTCAAGATGCTGCTGAATCAGACAGTCATAAAACACCCAGCCCCCGTTCAGATACGCGCCTTTCCGGGCATTGACCCGGCCGGTCAGCTCAAAATGATCATTAAACCAGGCCACGCTGACCCCTTCAATGGTATGGTCCGATGGATTATAATAGGCGATATGGGTGATGGTGCGGTCCCCCCGAATCCATATATTTTTCCCCCGAGAGGTCATCAGATGCTTTTTGGATATGCTGTTCTCGATGCGGTTTGATTTGATGACCGTTAACGGCACCACGGCTTCGGAAAAAACAAACAGCAGAAGGCTTAAGGCCACGCCGATGACCGCCGCGGGCTGCAAGAGGGTGTAAGCACTCACCCCGCCGCTCTTTAAGGCCAGAATCTCATTGTGTTTGGACATAAGCCCGAAAACCGTCAGCACGCCCAGAAGAACGGCGATAGGCACGATCTGCGAAACAATAAGCGGAATTTTATATAAAAAAAAGGCCAGAACCAGGGATGCGGGCATATCGGCCGCAAGGAATTTATCGATCCGCGCAAAAAAATCAATGGAAAGATAAACCGCGATCACCAGCCCCAGCACCATTCCGAAATATTTAAAAAACTGCCGGGTGATATATTTATGGATAACGGACATTAAAGCAATCATCCCACAAAATCGTTTATTTATTCAGACCGCCCTATAGCCTAAACCGCTTGGCCATGGCGAAATAAGACCCGCAAGATATGATTGATTCGACCGAAGACTTCCAACGGCCGGTCATTGGCGGTTCTGACTACCAGGTAAATTCCAAGTCCCGCCATGATCACATTCGGCATCCACATGGCGGCCACCGGCGGAATATGGCCTGCTTCCCCGAACACCAGCCCGGCGGACAATAATAAATAATAGAATAAAAAGGCGATGAGCCCGATGCCGAGCCCGGCGGTTTTCCGGGTGGCGGAAGACGCGACCCCCAGCGGCACGGCCAGAATCCCCAAAACAATACAGGCGAACGGAATGGAAAATTTCTTATGAAGTTCCATTTTCACATTGAGATATTTTTTCGATTGCCTGTCCCCTGTTTCCAGATATCCGGTCAATTCTTCAATACGCATTTCCTTTTCTTTTTTCTCCCGCTGACTGACATTCTTCATGGCGTCTTTTAAGTCCAGCCGTAGATCATAGGTGTCAAATTTTGTGGCATAGACCGCATGGTTTTTCACATCCACCTGATTGATAGTTCCCTTATAAAGACTTAATATAAAAGAAAATTTATCTTCTCCGGAAAATATGACGCCTTTGGGGGCCACAATGGTGCTGGCAAGGGCTTCGTTGCGCTGGTCTTCAATATAAATATCGGTGAGCGCATTATTTTGAAGATCGATTTTATTGACATAAAACATCACGCCGTCAAAACTGTCAATAAACTGGCGTTCTTTCAACCCGATGTTAAAATTCGACTGCACCACGTGCAGGGCCATTTCCTTATATGCCTGCTGCCCCCAGGGGATGCCGTATATGGACATGAAGGCTGCCAGAACACCGCTTAAAATACTAAACACGATCACCGGCGGGAGCAACTGGTACAGGCTGACGCCCCCGGCCTTGAGCGCCACGATTTCATTATCGCTGCTGAGCTTTAAAAACGTGAGCAACGCGCTCATCATCACCGACATGGGGATGATATAGGCCAGAAAATACGGCATGGAATAGGCCAGCATGAGGAAAAACGCCAGCACGCCCACCTGATAGTTGACAATGACATGGGTGATTTCAAGGATCTGGCGCATCAGAAAAACAAACATGAAAAACACCAGATTCATGATGAACGGCGGAATCAGTTCCCTGAAGATATAGCGATAAACAATAGAATTGAGTTTCATAAAGTTTTCAGCGGCCCGGAAACCGGTTTCCTTGCCCGGTCGCCATCATTATTATCCGCATACTGCATTTGATGCAGGGTATAATATTCGCCTTTTTTCAGGAGCAGCTCCTCGTGCCGCCCTTCTTCCACAATCCGGCCCCCGACAATCACGATAATCCGGCTGGCATAGCTGATGGTGGAAAGCCGGTGGGCGATCACAAAGGAGGTTCGCCCCTTCATGAGGTTTTCAAGGGCTTTCTGCACCAGACGCTCGGATTCGGTGTCGAGAGAAGCCGTGGCCTCGTCCAGGATCAAAATCGGGGCGTCCTTTAACAGCGCACGGGCAATGCACATACGCTGTTTCTCGCCCCCGGACAGACGGCTGCCCAACTCGCCGATGACCGTATCAAACCCTTTGGGCAGAGACTTCACAAATTCATAAATATAGGCGGCCCTGGCGGCTTCATAAATCTCTTGTTCCGTGGCGTCCTGCCTGCCGTAGGCGATATTGCTCCGGATGGTGTCGTTAAACAAAATCGGCTCCTGGGTGACAATGGCCACCTGCCGGCGCAAATCCTTGATGGCAATATCCCGGATATCCACCCCGTCCAGACGGATAGCGCCGCCAGTCACATCATAAAAACGCGGTATCAGGTTCACGAGCGATGTCTTTCCGCCCCCGCTCATACCCACCAAAGCGATAATCTCGCCGGGCATCACATCCAGATTGATGTCCTTGAGTACGCTTTCCGTTTCCGCGTCCGGGCCGCCATAGGAAAAAACCACATGATCAAAGGTGATCCGGTGGGAGCCGGGGCGCACCGGCAGCGGGGTTTCCGTATCCAGAATATCGGACCGGGCTTCCAGAATGTCAAACACCCGGTCCGAGGCTGCCAGGCCCTGTTGAATGGTATTGTTCAGCTTGGTCAATTTCTTTATCGGCGTATACAGGAGCATCACAGCGGTCATAAAGGAAAAAAACGTGCCGGGCGTGGAAGCGCCGCTGATAACGTTATGGCCCCCATACCAGATCACCAGCCCGACCCCCACGCCGCCGATCACTTCCATCACCGGGGAGGTCAATGCCTTGGCCCGGAAAGATTTGATTTCAAACCGGAACAACTGAAGGTTTTTCTTTAAAAAGGACTGTTTTTCTGCGGCTTCCATGCCGAATGCCTTCACGATCTTGTTGCCGGTGAAGGTTTCATGAAGAAAGGCGTTCAGCTCGGCCATGCTCATCTGGCTGCTGGTGGAAAACCGGCGCACCCGGCGGCCGAATTCATATACGGGATAAAAGGCCATGGGCAGCACGAAAATGGCGATCATGGCCAGTTTCCAGTCACGATACAGAATCACCCCCGTAAGCCCCAGAACGGTAAACACATCCCGCAGAGAGCCGGTCACCGCCTGGGACACCATGTTCTTGATGATGTTGACGTCGTTGGTGATGCGGGACATGAGCACCCCCGTGCGTTCCTTGTGGAAAAACGCCAGGGGCAGGTCGATAATACGGTCGAACAGCGCGTCCCGCAGCCGTTTGATGATATGTTCGCCCACGTAATTCATCAAATATTCCTCGCCGTACATGGCCGCGCCGCGAAGGATGAAGATGAGCATCACCAGAAAGGGCATGAGTTTGAGCATGGCCGCGTTCTGCTTTAAAAAAATATCATCCAGCACGGGCTTGACGATAAAGGCGGTGGCGGAACTGGAACCGGCCACCACCAGCATGCAGACCATGGAAAAAAACAATTTCACCCAACTGCCCTTGATATATAACAACAACTGTTTATGACGTTCTTTGATATTCAATGTGCTTTCACCGTTTGTTTGTGGTGTATGGCCAGATTGGGGACTTTACCGGAAAAGTATCCCTGCCCTCAATATACATATCCTTTTCTCATAGCGGGTGATGATATTTTTTTCAAGAACGGATAATTCTTACGGAACATTGCCCTGAAACGGGCGAGGAAGAACAATGGAGAGATTGTTTAACAAATGATGCTGGTTTACCGTAAAATTTTCCCCACCCTCTCTGCAAAGAGGGCGGGGAGGTTCTCATATCCAAATGCAAGCATGTCAATCATAAATGGTTATTCATGGTTCCCAATTTATAGCTATCATTCCCACAATGTGCCGATAAAACACTTGCCGTTGTTTTCTCCGCCGGTGTTCTGCGCCGCCGCGATATTTTCCGACACCGGGCCGATGGGGCCTTGAATGTTTTCTGTTCCGTTGCCGTCAATTTCAACTTCCTCTATCATATAATAATAGGTTTTTCCGCCGGTAAAATCCACGCCGCAATCCTGGAACCTGTATTTTGCGCCCATGGTTTCCATTTCGGATGTTGATGCGATCAGACTGCTGGTGACGCGCACGAACCCCGTCAGCGGGTTTTCGGACTGCCACACATGGAAACCTGCGGTATTGATTTCCGTGGCCGTTTCCCATTTGATGTCCACGCACCCGTCCGCCGCTGTTGCGGTGAAGGACGCCAGGGTGATGGCAAGCGGCGCATCCTTGCCGCCGAAAATATATTCCGGGTTCTGTTTGGCGCCTGTAAGAGGCAAGTTAGGCGCTATGCTCTGGTTATCGGTCAATGTCAGCGTCTCCGCAGCCGTATTTAACGCCGCGAGAGAATCGGCCCAGGAACGATCGCTGTATGCTTCCCTTCGGGCGAGCCCCACGACGTTTTCATCATCAGGTTTCATGGGATTGGTGGTGTAAGTATAAACAACATTATAGGTCAAACCCGCCGCCGGATCCGTGACGAACACCCCGAAATATCGGTAATAATCAATGGATGACCATACCGGGGGGCCGGCCGGGGGCGTCAATCCGTTGGGAGTCTTATACCCGTATGGCGGCACCGGATGATCGGGCGCGACCCACAAATCCGGACCATACAACGGTGCTTCATCAATCCGGTAGGCATGGATGCCGTGACTACCCCAGGCAGCGGTTGCCGTTGCCCGGAATGAGCCCCCGGTGGCAGTTGGATTCAATGTGGCGTCAGGCGTGGCCGCATAATTATAGACGCTGTAATCGCCGATGGGTGCCGACGAGGGAATCCGGGCGGTTTCTACCGGATATGCTGCTGGCGTCGTAAAACCAGCCATGGCGCCAGCCCTGCCATTTCCGGAATAATCAGGGCAAACCGGCAACAAAGCAGGGACGTCGGGCTCCTCGTCAAACCGCCAGTATCCCGCAAGCCCTGCTATTGCAGGAGGAAGTATTGGCAATTTTCTGCACATATTAGCCTGTATCTGGGCCTGGCTCAGGGCCGCCGACCAGACCCTCACTTCATCGATATAGCCGTCAAAGGGAGCCCCTCCTCCTGTAAATTGGCTCCCGATATTCAAGCCGCCCGCTGTGTTCCGGGCGGTCCGGGCGACCGCGCCAGCCGAGTTGGGGTCCAGTATACCATTGATATATAACTGCATTGAATTTGTGACCGCATCATCCCACACACCGGCCACATGGTACCAGGTATCGGGATTTAATGGTGTGGCGCTGGTGATGGAATCAAATCCCAAAGCACCGTCGGCGTCCCTTACGGTGAAAACGATTGTGCCGCCCGCTCCCAGCGTAAGTCCATACGCCTCGTCGGTCAGTGCGGCGTTGTCTCCCTTATGAACAATGCCGCTGCCGACATTGTGGTTGTCAATATAAATCCATGCCTCCAACGTTCCCGTTGCGGTGATATCAAGCGAAGCATGATCCGCCACCGCCACAAAATCATCTGTCCCGTCAAAATCAATGGCGTTCCTCGGGTCCACATTTTTGCCCAAAATAAATTCCGTGCCTTCAAGCCCGGTCATCACCAGGGTGTCGGGCGTAACGGGCGGAATATTATCTGAAATAGCATCCAGCTTCATCCAAGGCGCGCATCCCTGGTGGCGGTACATCACATCCAGGCCGGATTCATCCCCCACGCCGGCGTCATCATATTGGTATTCAACGGAATAGGTGGGCTCATCCCCTCCGGTGATAAACACGCCCCAATATCCGCGAGACCCAAACAGTTTCGTTCCCAGGGGGCCGTTTGCGGGTTCCGGCGCATTATCCACCCGGTAAAGCTGGATGCCGGATTTTTCGGCCGCGCTCCAGGTTCCGAGGTCATTTTCCGCAGTGAAGATGTCGCCGCCTGCCGCCGTGTCCGTCACCAAATAAGAACCATCGTCCACATAATCATGAACGCTCTCATCGCCCACTGGCGCTTCGGAGCAGACATGAAACGCATTGAAGATGTCTCCTTGGGTGCTGTCCACGCCGTTGATCACATAGCTGTCGTCATCTTCATTGTATTGCAGATAACAGACCAGCTCGGCAGGCGCCGAAGACCCGACAGGAAGGGATTTGCACATATAGTCCCGAATATCATCCACGTCTCTCGCCACATTCCAAAGCCGATATTCTTCCACCACCCCATAATACTGAACGTCGGTAATATTCTGTCTGCCGATGGTCAGTCCGTCACCGTTTGTCCGGAGAGAAAAATCAACCGCAGGCGGTATGCTGGTGTGGGCGATGGTGTCTTCCATGCCGTTGATAAAAACGGTCATATAGGGGGATGTATCCGTGGCATCCCACACACAAGCCACATGGTACCATTTTCCCGGAATCAGTGTGGTTCCCTTTGCGACAGCGGTATATTTCGTATTTGTGCCGCTATCGTAAAGGCTAAACCCGATATTCTGAGCCGAACGTTCCAGTGGCGTATTGTCAAACACCGCGTCTCCGGCAAACCCGAACCCATAAGCGAAATCCGAATCTCCTTTAATGATAATGCCCGCGCCCGCGTCGGTCGGTGTGCAGGACGTGGCCTGAATCCACGCCTCGATGGTCCCGGTGTCTCCAAGGTTTAAATTAGAATTATGATCGATGGTCACATAATGATCATCCGGATCCGAACAGCCGGTGCTGCATGCCGTACAAACGGTGTTTTCAAACTTGATGGCCCGGCGGGCGGTTTTAATCACCTGCTGGTCCCCGAAATCGGCCAGCGACGTCGCGCCCGCGATCACGGTCACCGTAGCTTCGTTTGATATGGGATTGATGGAGATATAACCGGAGGGGTCAACCTCCTTCACCACATAGCCGACATCGTCCAGTCCCGCAAACACATAGGTGCCATCCGGGGCCGTGACCGTTGACCAAAGTAACGTGTTCCCCGTGCTGTCATATAGCAACACGGTGACGCCGCCGATGCCTGGGTCATTGGTATCTCGATCGCCGTCCCCAAGCAGATCATTGTAAACCGTTCCCGCCACAGAACTAACAGGCGTGGCGGTGACCGTGATGGTCACTGTGGCCGTGTCGCAGACAGTGGGATTTGCATTATCGCAAATTTCGTAAGTCACAATGTAGGGTACCGCCAGCGTGTTGGGGGGTACATAAACCGTGCCGTCTGAATTAATGAGGAATCCGCCGGGAAGCGGTCCTGGGGTGAATATCACATCATCCGGCGTAAAGTGCAGGCCGTTCAAGGTGTCATTATTGAAAATGCTCGTGGTTAATGCGCCGGTGGCGCTGTTCACCGTGAAAGTATCATCATTTGCGATAATTGCCGGGCCCGTCACCGTCACCGTCACTTCGGCGGTGTCGCAGCTTGTCCCAGGCGGTTTCTCACAAATCTGGTAGGTCAATATATAGGTTCCAGCCGCCGTGTCAGTATCCACGATCACCGCGCCCGTGGCCGTATTCTGCGTCACGCCGGGGATTGCTGGGCCGGTTTGGGTCAGTATCACATCCTCCAGAAACACGGGATCGCCGTTTAGGGTGTCGTTCGCCAGCACATTGGCAACGCTCACGCCCCCCAAAACCCCGTTAACAACAGCGCCGGTATCTTCCACCGCGTCAATAGTTCCCGTTGCCGTGATGGTTCCCTGGTTGGTGCGGGGGGAATCCAGATTCCCATCCGCGTCCAGTTCATCCTTATATGTTACGGTCAATATATCGTCGGCCTGGGTGTAAATGGTTCCGCTGTCATTTCCGTTTGTCGCTGGATCATTGCTTGTGGGCAGCTCGGCGGTAAAGACGCCCGTATCCAAACCGGTCTCCATCAAGGTGATGGTTTCACTTTCCCCTGTCGAGCTGACCACGGTCACCTGCACCGTCTCCGCCACGTTCGGGTTCAGGTTCAGATCCGCGTCCGTCACCGTCACCGTCACCGGCTGACCGCTGGGGGTGGTTTCGGCTATGTCCACGACGCCGGTCACGCCAGAGGCATTCGGTATCACTGTCACCGTGGCCCTGACCGTGTTGGAATCGGACGTTCCGTCATTAGTGACAAAATCCAGAGTCCTGTTCCCGCCCGTGGGCACGGCCGCCGTGTTCTGGTAGGTGATGCCCCGGATCAGGGCGTTCATGTCCGCCAGGGGCATGTCTCCACCCGCATTGTTCGTGATGGCGAAAACACCCGTGGCGGCGGTATATACCACATGGAATGTGGTTCCGCCCGCCACCACGGTGGTGTCGGCATTCGCATTCTGCGGGAAGGCCGTCCCGCCGATGGTGAAAATCTCGTTGGCCCCATCCATGATTCCGCCGGCGGTCAACGTCAAGGTCGCCATGGCGGTATCATCCATATCTGAGATGGTAGCGTCCGCCGCATCGGTGATGCTCAAGGCACCGCCCCCGGTCGTGAAACTCGTTTCATAATTGCCGTTATTGGCGCCGCCGCCCGAATTGTCGGCATCCAGGGTGATCACCGGCAGATCATTCACCGGTATGACCGTGATGGTGGATGTGGCGGTATTGGACGCATTGGTTCCGTCATTGGTGACAAAGGAAAGGGTCCGGTTGCCCGCCGTGGGATTTTCCGATGTGTTCGCATACGTGATGGCCCGAATCAGGGCATTCATGTCCGTCACGGGCATGTTCCCGCCCGCGTTGTTCGTTATGGTGAACGTGCCAAGTCCATTGTCATAAACCACATGGAACTTCGTGCCGCCCACGGTCACGTTGGCGGTCAGATCCGCGTTCTGGGGGAACGGGTTTCCTCCGATGGTGAATATTTCATTCACACCATTAACGATTCCAGCAGCGGTCAACGTCAGCACCGTCATATCCGTATCATCCGGGTCAAGGATGGCGGCGTCCGCGCTGTCGGTCACGCCGACAGCGGGGCCATTTCCCGTATAGGCGGCGGCGTAGTCATAGACAAGGGTTCCGCCGCTGTTGTCAACATCCAGGTCGATGACCGGCGCAACCGTTACCGTGACGTCATCATCCGTCGAAGTGGGTAATGTGCCGTCGTCCGTCACTGCCCCGGTCTGGGTGGTGGTGGCCGTGGCGCTATTATGGTAAATTTCCCCGGCGGCGGTGGTTAATTTCAGGGTGATGGTGATGGTGGCCGTGGCTCCAGCCGCCAGGGTATCCGTTCCCGAAAGCAGGTTGATATTCGGGGCCTGCCCCGTGTAAGCAACGTTCACCGTGAAACCCGGCGCCGACACGCTCGTAACCGAGTATTGGCCCACTTTAAAGGGAATCGTATCCGTCACCTGCAAATTGGTCAGGGCCATGCCGCCCGTGTTCGTAGCGGCGATGGTATAAGTCACGGTCCCGTCAGGGGTCACCACCGGCGTGGCGGCGTCTTTGTCGATGGTCATTGTCGCCCGGTAAACCGAGGCGCTGTCCGGCATGGAAGACACTGGAACGCCGGAAACTAAGCCGGTGACCGTGGCCGTGTTGGTTACGCTGCCCGCCGCCATGTCCGCCGCTGTGATGGTGTAGGTGGCGGTGTAGGTGGTGAATGCACCGGGGGCCAGCGTGGTGGCCAGGCAAGAAGGAGCCACGCAGGCGGGGGCCGTGCAGATCCCGGGATCGAACATGGGATCCACCACCGCGAGATTTGTGATGGTGTCGGTGCTGCTGGTGTTCGTTACGGTGAAGGTATAGGTGATGACATCGCCCGCCGCGTCAAAGGTAGATGAAGATGCGGTTTTGGACAGGGTGAAAGGCGTCATCCGGTCCAGGAAATAATAATTGGTCAGATCCGGCGTGAGAGAGGCAACCTTGATGGCAATCTGGTTGAAATTGCCGCCGTCTTGGTCGCCGGTGCTGACATAGCCCGTCAGATCGCTTTGCACGATGACGTAATCCCCCAGCCCCAGCCCCAGGAATTCATAGGAGCCGTCGGCCAGGGTGGTGGTCACGGCGATGGGCAATCCGTCAGGGGCGCCATCATTGTCAGTATCGTTGTAAAGATAGAGAATGACCCCGGAAAGTCCGGTGTCGCCGCCGTCAAGAATGCCGTAAAGGTTTACATCATTATAAACCCTTCCGGAAACGGTGGCGGCGTTGATAGTCACGAAGTCGTCGCTGCTCACGGGCGGCACCGGATCGCCGTTGGCGTCCACGGCATAGGCCACCACCGCTGAGTTATTGGCAGGGGCGCAGCTTCCGGCGGCAGTGAGGAAGACGGTCACGGAGAACGTTCCACCGGGCGCCAGTGTGCCCGCGCCGGTCACATCGTTCCACAGCAGCCTGCCGCCGCCCACCGCATCCGGTGGGGTAGTGGCGGAAACAAAGGTGTAACAGGCCGTTGAATAGAGATCCTCCAGCGGCAGGGTGTCGATAGCGGTGTCGCCGGTGTTGGTGATAAGAATATCATACCTCACGGCGCCGCCGATGCTGACGGGTGTCGCGCTGGTCAGGTTTTTTGCCACCGTGAGGGCGGGCTGAGTGACGGTGATGCTCACCGGCCCGGCCGATGCCAGAGGAGTTTCATTCGAGTCCACATTCGCGGTGTTGTTAAGCCCGGATGGGCAGGTGGTAGGGCCGGCGGTGAAGTTGACGGTGATGGTCACGGACGCGCCAACAGACAATGCCCCAAGGTTCCAGGTGAGGCCCGGCGACATATGGCTGGTTTGGGCCGGGCTGGCCGAGTCAAAGGTCAGGCAGGCCGGATAAGTGTCGGTGACCACCACATTGGAAAGTGCGGTGGTGCCGGTGTTGGTGACCACCAGGTCGAACACCACGGACTCGCCCGCCACCGCAACGCTGTCTGCCGGTTCCATCTTGAGTTTGGTGATGGTGATATTGTTGCCTGTCGTGGTTAAGAAGGCCGTGTCGCTGCTGGTGTCCGTGGGGTGGTCGTTGTCCGTGTAGGTCACGCTCAGGCTCGCGCCCTGGGGGGCGTATAACTCGTTGTCCCCGGATTCACCTGTATTCAGAGAATCGGCCGGGATGCACGCTGTGAATATGCCGGTGCTGTAGACGCCCGAGCCGACAGGATTTTCGGTTTCAGAGAGGGTCACGGTCTCCGTATCAACAGGGGGCCCGCTACTGGTGAGGGTAACGGTGATTTGCTGCTGGCCCGCCGTGGTGTTTTCGTCCAGATCCGTGACCCGGAGGCAGACGTCTTCATCGGGATCATAGGTAGCCATGGAATTGCCAAGACTGTCGATGAACTCAACCGTGCCGGGCG
>Ga0209467_1001230_pt1 | contig 23740 bp, 18 predicted proteins | sample Higcelwee11metaG_FD_187175 | JGI IMG/M metagenome (GOLD analysis project Ga0209467, IMG submission 187175) | Freshwater pond sediment microbial communities from the University of Edinburgh, under environmental carbon perturbations - High... | ecosystem: Environmental > Aquatic > Freshwater >... | reverse complement strand
GGCCGGGACGAACAGACCGTCCGTGTAATGGCGGTGGTAGTCGATGACCAGATCGGGATATTTCTTGCGGATGGCCGTCACCAGTTCACGGATGAACCGGGGGGGGCACATGCCGGCCATGTCCTTGAGGGCCAGGATGATCCGGCGCGAGGCCTTGCGCTTGCTGACCCCGGCCACCTGGGCGGTCATGGCCAGGATCTCCTCCAACACATCCATGTAGTGGGCGGTGTCGAAGCCCTTGGCCCACGACAGGGAGATGGCGGGCTCGAAGATGTTGGCCTCGGAGGCCAGGGCCACCTGGGCGAACGGCAACATGTTCTCGATATGGTTGAGAAAGTCGAAACAGCGGATGATGTCGTAATGCTCGCAGATCATCTCGCCGGTTAAGCGCATGAGGTTTTTGGGCTGGGGCTTGTAGCCCAGGACGTTGGTGGAGCGAATGAGGATCTGTTTGAGGGTCTTTGGCGCAAAACGGTTCCAGGCCGCCGCCTCGGAAAACGGATAGGTCATGTTGGCCATCATGGCCACGTGGAAATGCGCGCCGCCGCCGTTTTCCAGGGCGAAAAAGCCGCAGTTGTCCAGGTAGGGGCCGATGAGCTCGTCCTCGGCCAGCCGGAAACGGTTGCCGCTGTTGGACTGGGTGATGTCCCGGGTGGTGGTGTCCACGAAATGGACCCGGCCCGAATCGCGCAGGCAGTCCAGAAGGGCCGTGCGGTCTCCGCGCGGATAAACCGGGATGTGCTTTTTGAAATCGATGGTGGGCATGGCCGGATGGAAACGGCCCAGCCGGAAATCCCCGCGCGAGCGGTACTTGCCCAAAAGGACATGGGGGTTCGAGCCCAGGGCGGAGACCTCGCAGGCCAGCCAGGCCAGGCGCATGGCCTCGGGCTCCTCGTCCTGGTATTCGAGCAACTCCGGCGATTTCGCCACGAACGCGGTGTCGAAGTCCCCGGTCAAAAAGCGCGGATGGCGCAGTATCTGGCGGTGATACGGGATGGTCGTCTTGAGCCCGCCGATGATGTATTCGCGCAAGGCCCGCATCATCACGGCGCAGACCTTGTCCCAGTCCTTGCCGTAGGAAATGAGCAGCGCCCCGGCCGAATCGTATTGCGAGGGGAACTCGTATCCGGCCGACAGGCAGGAATCCAGGCGGATGCCCTGCCCCCCGGGCGAGACGTAGCGGGTCACGAAGCCGGAATTCGGCGCGAAGTCGTTGCGGGGATCCTCGCAGTTGATGCGCACCTGCATGGCATGCAAAAAGGGCTTGGTGTCGCGCTTGTTGAACCGCAGCTTGCCCCCGAAGGCGATGTTGATCTGCTCTTCCACCAGGTCCACGCCGTAGCGGCATTCGGTGATGCCGTGCTCCACCTGGAGGCGGGTGTTGACCTCAATGAGATACGGCGTTCCCGAGGCGTCCACTAAAAACTCCACTGTGGCCAGGGAGTGGTAGCCCGAGGCGCGCACCAGGCGCACGGAATATTCCTTGAGGCGTTCGCGCAGTTCGGCGGTCATCCCCGGCCACGGCGACGGGGTGATCTCTACCAGCTTTTGGTGGTTGCGCTGCACGGAGCAATCGCGTTCGTCGAAAGCGAAGACATTGCCATGCATGTCCGCCGCCACCTGGATCTCGATGTGGCGCACGGAGGTCAGAAGCTTTTCCACAAAAAGCCGGGGATTTCCGAAGGAGGCCTGGGCCATGGCCGAAGCCTTGCCAAAGGCCGCCTCAAGCTGCTTGGGATCGTGGATTTCGTAGATGCCCCGGCCGCCGCCGCCGCCCTCGGCCTTGAGCATGATGGGGAAGCCGATCTGCCTGGCCACCTCGCGGGCCTCGGGAATGCTCACCGCGCCCTCGGAACCGGGCACCACGGGAACGTCCAGTTTCATGGCCAGCTTGCGCACCTCGACCTTGTTGCCGAGCTTGAGCATGGCGTCGGAGGTGGAGCCGATGAAAATGATGCCGGCTTCCTGGCACCGCTTGGGAAAGGAGGCATCCTCGGAGGCGAATCCCCATCCGGGATGGATGGCCACCACATCCTTGGCCTTGGCCATTTTGATGATGGTGTCCAGATCCAGGTAGGCCCGGGGATTGGCCCCGAGAAGAAGAAGTTCGTGAGCCCCGGCCACGGCTGGCGAGGTCAGGTCCACGTCGGTGACGGTCAACACGGGTACGGCGCGCAGGCGTTCGCGTATGGATCGGAGTACGCGCCTGGCTGAAATGCCCCGGTTTACAACTAAAATCTTCTTGCCTTCGACCTCGGACAACACTTCGTCGAACGTCTTGATTGCCATGCCGCTCCCCACGCGTTTTTCGAGCGCGCGTCGCACAGTCTAAATGGTCGCCCAGCGGGAAATCAGGTCAAAGGAGGGGCAATACCGCCGGAATGGATCACGCATTCGCGGTTTATACCGTCCACCCGGCGCATCAGCCGAAGCCCCCCGTCCTCGGCCAGTCCTAGGACACGCGCCATGTAGACGTCCGATCCGCCTTCGCGGACAAGCACCTCCCGGCCAAGAAAGGCCAGTCTGCGCTCGATCCGCGCCACAGGCGGAAAAGAACATGTCGCTGTAACGCAATCGTGATAGCAGGTTTGCAGGAACTTCACAAGGTCGACGGTAAAGGGGACCGGCCCGGGAAAACACCCGGATTCCGCCAGGGAACCCGCCGGGAAGGCGTGGTCCGGGCGCAGATTTTCCTTGTCCGGGGCGCTTGAAAGATTGATGCCCACCCCGGCCAGCACCCGGCCGCCGCGCTCCTCAAGAAGCGTCCCGCCCACTTTTTTTTCTTCGGTCAAAAGGTCGTTGGGCCATTTGAAGCTGGCGGCGACGCCCTTGCCCGACAGGTATTTCGCCAATAAAAAGCCGACGAACACCGGCAGAAAACTTTCCGGCCCCGGGGTATCCCCAGGCCAGGCCAGGGCCGCGTAGACGTTTCCCGGCGGCGAATCCCACACCCGGCGCATCTGCCCCCGGCCCCCGCGTTGGGAGATGGCCAGGACCGCGTCCCACGGGGCCATGTCCCCGGCCCGGATCAGGCTCCAGGCCACGTCCAGGGCCGAGCCGCACGGGCCGCACACCGTAAGCTGCGGCCCGGCCCGGCCGGTCCCGGGCGACGCCAGACAGCGTATGCCCGAAGCCCCAGTCTCCTCGACAAAGCCGCCCCCGCCGCGCATCATCTCCATGCCTTCCGCCCAGGCCGGATGGCACGCGGCCAGGATCTCGGGGGTCAGGTCGTCGGCCTGTCCGAACGGGTCATGGCTCAAAATCCGGATTCTCACCGTGAAAAACCCTCCTCGCCCACGCCTTGGGCTGGACCTCGGGACCATCCTGGTTCACAAAGAGGATGGAGGCGGCCACATGGACATCCATCTCGTCGGCGGCGCGGTGCGCGACCTGATCCTTGGCCGCGCGGTGACGGACAGGGACTATCTGGTCCTTGGGGCCGAGCCGGACGAGTTTGTACGCCGCCACCCCACGGCCCGGCAAGTGGGCAAATCCTTTCCCGTTTTCCTGCTTGATGGCGGCCAGTACGCCTGGCCGCGCGGCGGCAGCCTTGCAAGCGACCTGGCCGCCCGGGATCTGACCGTAAACGCCGTGGCCCTGGGGGTCTCCCCGGGCGTGGCCGGACAGGTGGCCGCCCATCCCCTGGCCTTCGCGGATCTGGGCCACCGCATCCTGCGCCCCTGCTCCCCCGCTTCCCTGACGGACGATCCGGCCCGGGTCTTTCGCGCGGCCCGCTTCGCCGCCCAATTGCCGGACTTTTCCCCCCATCCCGGCCTGGTGGCCGACATGGCCGAGACGGCCCGGTTGCGGGCATTTTCCGAACTTTCCCCGGAGCGGGCAGGCGTCGAGGTCCAAAAGGCCCTGGCCGCTCCCCGGCCGGGACGGTTCCTGGCCCTGCTCAACGAAGCCCAAAGCCTCGATCCCTGGTTTCGCGAACTGCGCCAGGCGGACGATATCCCCGCCGGCCCCCTGCCCTGGCACGACAGAAGCGTGCTCGGGCACGTCATCCAGGTCATGGACCGGCTGGCGGGCGATCCCCTGGCCGTGTGGATGGCCCTGTGCCACGACCTGGGCAAAACCACCACGCCGCGAGAAACCTGGCCCCGGCACCTGGGCCACGACGCTCGGGGGGAGGCCATGGCCCTGGAACTCGGCGCCCGGCTGCGGCTTCCCGGGAAGTTTCTCCGGGCGGGCGCGCTGGCCTGCCGCCTGCACATGAGGGCCGGACGCTATCTGGCCATGCGTCCCGGCTCCCGGGTGGACCTCCTGGATCGCCTGTGGCGGGAGGGCCTTTTTGACGAGATGTTTTCCCTGGCCGCCGCCGACCATCAAGACGGCGCCGCAAAACGCCTCCAGTCCGCCCGGCGCGACCTCGAGGCCATGCTGGCCGTGCATCTGCCCGAGCCCCTGCAAAACCTTGGGGCGGCCTCGGGCGAAAAGCTGCGTCTGCTGCGCTGCCTGGCCCTGGCCGACCTCCCCGCCCCGCTCTGATCCCCCGGCCCGATCCCTGCATCTTCCTGTCGGCAAGAGGCAAAGTCTTCCTCCTCCCCTGGCCCGGACACATCCATGCCGCGCCAGGGGGCAGCAGGAAGACCGAGCGACATGTCCCTCGGGAATGCGCCTGGCAGGGGCATTCGGAGGCGGTCCGTCCCCGGGGATGGACGCCGAAGGCCTCAGGATAACGACAAGACGGCCGGATAACCGGGCTGGACACGGCGGCAAGTTTTGCCGCCAGCAGAACAGGGAAGGTGGCGCATGGGAGCATTGTGGACAGGCGTGACGGGGCTTACGACCTACAGTCGAGGCATCGGCGTGACCAGCAACAATCTGGCCAACGTCAACACCATCGGTTACCGGAGATCCTATGCCCTTTTTGAGGATCTCATGAGCGAAAACGCCACAACCTCCTCGGGCGATTCCCAGGTGGGACTTGGCGTGCAACTCTCCAATATCCTCAACAGCTATCAGGTCGGAGGAATGGAGAGCACCACCACCAGCACGGACATGGCCATCCAGGGCGACCGGGGATTTTTCCAGGTCCGCGATGCGGATTCGGGGAACATGTATTACACCCGGGCCGGGGAGTTCCGGTTCGACAACGAAGGCTATCTGGTGGACACCAACGGCTTACGGGTGCAGGGCCTTAGCGTGGATCAGAATCTGGTGGCCGCAGCCGAGGCCAGCGGCATCACCCTGTCCAGTCTTCCCACCGGGGCCGTGACAGACATCCTGCTCGACCAGACGCACATCGAGGCCCGGGCGACGTCCACGATATCCGTTATCACCAACCTCGATTCCGGCTCGGAAGACAGGGTGAATGATCCGACCAATCCATTTTTCACCATGTTTCAAAGCTATAATTTCGACAGCACGGACCCTGACGCCTCGCCCGTCTCCAACGCCTCCTACCAGGACACCCTCAACGTCTACGACGAAAACGGCCAAAAGCACGAGTTGACTGTCTATTACAGCAAGGTCACGGACCAAAGCGGCAAGCAATACTGGGAATACATGGTGGCCATGGATCCTGAGGAGGACGGCCGAGCCTCGACCCAGGGCACATCCAAGGCCGGCGTGCTCATGATCGGCACCCTGACCTTCAACGATGACGGCACCATAGACAACATGACCGCGTTCACCCTGTCTGATGGGGCGGCCAGCGCGGCGTCCCTGGATTCCTGGGTGGCGGCGGACATCGGGGCTGGCGGATTGCCGGAGTTTACGGCCTCGTTTCTGAGCGCCTCAGGCGGCGCCTCCGGGTCCATCACCTCCTCCTTCAACTTGGGCATCAGTTCAACCGACGGATGGGGCGGCGCCATGCCCGCCACAGCGGCCGGAATCGGGACAGACGCGGGCAACACCCTGGGCATCAACACCACCGATGTCGCCATCGCCTACAACGCGACCACAAACTACGCCACCTCGTCCTATACCAAGACGCACAGTCAAAACGGTTACGGTGAAGGATATCTCACCAACGTCGCCGTGACCGGAGAGGGCGTTTTGACCGGATATTTCAGCAACGGCGAAGAACTCGACCTCTACGTCATGTCCCTGGCGGATTTCGTCAATCCCAACGGGCTGCGGCGGGAAGGCGGCAATCTCTTCTCGGCGACGTCCGAAGCCGGGGCCATCATATTGGGAACTCCCGGTGAAGGCATTTTTGAATCGGTGGCGGGCAATACCCTGGAATCCTCCAATGTGGACATGGCCACGGAAATGGTCATGCTCATCACCGGGCAGCGGGCCTTGCAGTCCAATACCAAGGTGGTCACTACGGCGGACGAAATGATGAAGAAGGCCCTGGAGATCAAGCATTGATGCCGCGCGCCTGAACTCCGCGCCCGGGTATCTCGAGATACGTCTATTGAAACACGTCTCCTCGCGATATTCGGCCGCAGGGCGCAGTTCCAGAGAATGGAGAGTTTTTTTTCTAGCGGCCGCCGTATTGCTTGCGCCATTCGTCTAGAAACAGGATAGCCGTTTCAAGTTCCGTCAGTCGCCCCTGCCGGGAACGCACCGCCGTGACCACATCGGCAAATCCCGCGTCTCCGGGCAGGCCCAGTTCGCCCAAAAGCCCCGCCAATTCCGCACGAAGCCCGGCAGGCAGATCCGCCATGCCCGCCTCGCGCCGGACACCCTTTCCGAACCCGGGCCGTCTGGCGGCCACGAAATCCAGAAGCGTCTGCATGCGCGCCCCATAGGTGTGGTCCGCCAGAGCACGGGTGCGCGCCCGGGCGGCCATGGCCGCGCGTTCCTCGGGATGGGCCAGATAATGGGCCGCCGCCTCTTTGAGGCCGTTGATATCGGTAAACACCGCCACCTCGCCTGGGGCGAACACCTCGGGCAAAAGCTCCCGGCCGCTCACCAGTTGGAAGGCCCCGCACATGGCCAGCTCGAAGGTCCGGGGGTTGACGAAGTCCCCGGGCGGGGCCAGGACGGCGGGGTCCAGACCCGAATGCAGATTGAGGTTGACCTTCGTGGCCCCGAATATCTTGACGGACTCCTCTGTGCTCACCCGCCGTCCGCCGAGTTGGATGCGTGGGGCCAGGATGACCTCCCCGTCCCAATCGCTGCCCCATATCTTCAGATCGAACCCGAAAAGCTCCCGAAAGGCCATGCGCCGGTTGGGATAGCCCGCGCCGACAAAGGACAGGTCCGAACCGTACAGGCGGCGTTCGGCCGGGGTCAGGTCCAGGGGGCGGTGGATGTCCGGGTCGGCGGCCATGGGCAGATACAGGACGTTCTCCACCCCGGCCTGGGCCAGGCGGGAAACGAAGGGCTCTTTCTGGATGACGGCGAAAAAATCGTAGTACGGGGCGAAGGCCTGCCAATAGGTGAAGACCTGATGGTCCTCCACGAACCACATGGCCGTGGCCACGCCGTCGCGGCGCAGGCGCTTGAGGGCCTGTCGGCTCACCGGGGCCTGGGCCATGGCCAGGACCAGATCCGGTTCGAAGGTCTCGACCTTGGCCAGGATGGCCTGGGACACGGTCTGCAAAAAGGCGTGCTCCAGATAGTCCAGGCGCTGCGCAGTCACCCGCAGGTTTTTTAAGGCCGAAAACGCCCCGAAAAAATCCGGGGCCTCGAAAACCTCCACCAGATGCCCAAGCCCGGCCAGGGCCTTGGCGCAATAGCGACCCACGGGGAGCGACCCCCCATACATGGGCAAAACCACCAGAATGCGGGTCAGGGCGCGGTCACTCATGTCGTTTCCATTTTCTGCGGGTTGCCGCCAAGCCGGGAAAAGCGGTCCAGCATCCAATCCGTTTCCAGGTAAAACCGGTCGCCAAGGGCCGGGCCGCCCGGGCGGCCGCCGGGCATGACGCCCAGGTGCTCGGCCACAAAGGCCCGAAAGGCCGCCCGGGCCCCGGCCGTGGGATCCTCCCCGGCAAAGGAGCGGCACACCACGCCGAGCGCGTCGGTCTCGGTGCGAAAGCCCACCATGCCCGCAGGCGGCGCGGCCTTGCCCGATCCGGCCGCCAGCCGGACCATGGCCGGGTCGGCAAAGAGCGTCAGGCAGGCCATGCCCTGCCCGCAAGGCGCCGATTCCAGGCAGGGGGCGCACGGGGTCGCGGCCTGCCAGACCGTATGGCCCTCGCCATAGGGGCCGGTCTCATGGCACCAGGCCGAGGACAGGAAAAAGGCGGTCACCGGCGTGCCCAGGTGGGCGGCCAGATGCATGGCCCCGGTGTCCGGGGTGAACAGGGCGTCAAGCCCGGAAATCTCCCGCACCAGCCCGGCCATGTCCGTCTTGCCGGTCAGGTCGGCCACCTGCCCGGCCAGGGAGGGGTGCAACTGGCGGCGAAAGGCCCGGGCCGCCGGGGCCTGGGCCGCCGTTCCCAAAAGCGCGATGCGCCGCACGGCATGGCGCGAGACCGCCGCCGCCGCAAGCGGGGCCAAAATTTCGGGCGGCAAGGACCGCCTGGCCTCGCGTCCGGCCAGGACCACGCCCAGGCCGCCGCCCTTGGGCGCGGCCAAAGGATTGACCAAGTCCGGGGCGACCATGCGCGGGGCAAAGGCGGCCCAATAATCCGCCAGATTGAGGCCCGCCTCCCGGCGTGCGGCCGCGAACCGGAAGGCCAGGGCGGGCCAGGGATCTTTTTGCGGCTGCCCGCTTACCTGAAAATGCCCGCGCACGGTTTCCGGGGAAAAAAGGGTCGAGACGGCCCGGGCCAGCCCGGAATGGTTGAGCAGGTAGACGCGCGCAAAGTCCAGGCCGGAAAGCTCGGCAAAGACCGTGCGGTTGGCGAAGACGCGGGCCAGGGCGGCCGGATCGTCCGCCCCGCCGGGGGAGGCCGGGCCGTGGGCGCAAAGGCCGTGGCACTCGACGCCGGGGAACAGCAGCCGGGCCAGGGAGGAAAGCGAGGCGTCCGTCAGCAGATGGACCTCGCACGCGTCGCCATCGGCGTCCGCCAGGGCCACGGACAGAAGCAGCCGTTTGGTCTGAATCAGATCCCCCAGCCGGGCCAGTTGGACGACGAGCACTCGTTTCATAAAGGAAGCCTTCGAAAGACTTGATGATTTCTATCCGGATTTTTTTGCGAAAGAAAGCTGTTTTCCCATCCGCCGGTCATCTGATATGCATTGGCCCCATGCGGTACTATCCCATATTTCTCAATCTCGCCCGGAAAAAATGTCTGGTGGTCGGCGCAGGCCAGGTGGGCCGACGCAAGATCGCCACCCTGGCCTCCTGCGGGGCACAAGAGGTGCTGGTCCTGGACGTGGCCCCCCTGTCCCCTTCGGGGGCGGCCATCCTGGACCAGGCCTGCGTTCGCTTCGAACAGCGCCCCTTTGTCCCCGGCGACCTGGAGGGCCGGTTCCTGGTCATCGCCTCGACCAGCGACGAGGAACTCAACTGGCGCATCAGCCGTCTGTGCGAGGAGCGCGGCGTCCCCTGCAACATCGTGGACCAGCCGGAAAAATGCAGCTTCATCGTGCCCGCCCTGTTCACCCAGGGGGATCTGACCCTGGCCGTGTCCACCGGCGGCAGCTCCCCGGCCCTGGCCCGCAAGATCCGCCGCGACCTGGGGGACTATTTCGGCGCGCAGTACGGGGCCTTCCTGACGCTCATGGGCAGGCTGCGGCCCCTGGTCATCGGCCTTGGCCAGGGTTCGGACCACAATTCGGAGCTTTTCCGCACCATCGTGGAGTCGCCGCTTTTAGACGCCATAAAAAGCCGTGATGCGTCGGCCGCCCTGTCCATCCTGCACTCGATCCTTCCCGAATCGCTGCACGGGCAACTTGAAGCGATCATCACGGGGGTGATGCACGATGACGCCGGATAATCTGCTGTTTCTCGCGGTGATCTGCCTGTATCTCTCGGGAACGATCCTGTATCTGCTCGGCGTCCTCTGGCAGGCCCCGCTCCTTCGCCGGGCAAGCTACGCAGCCGCCATTGCGGGATTCGTCCTGCACTCGGTCTGCCTGGGCCTGTCGCTGCGCGAAGAGGCCGGGACCATGCTGCTGCGCGGCGAGTTCTATTTCAGCCTTTTGGCCTGGAGCCTGCTTCTGATCTTTTTCTTTTTGTGGTGGCGGCTGCGCATGGATTTTCTGGGACTTCTGGCCTCGCCCCTGGCGCTGATCCTCTTTCTCTCCTCCCAGGCCGTGGGCGGGGTGCGCCAGTTGCCGGAGACGCTGGCCGGGCTTTTTTTCGGACTGCACATCGGATCGCTTTTTTTGTCCATAAGCCTCCTGGCCATGGCCTGCGGCGCCGGGGTGGGCTATCTGTTCCTGGAGCGCAAGATCAAGACCAAGGAAAAGCTTTCCGGTTTCGCCCGGGCCTTGCCGTCGCTTTCCACCTTTGACCGGGCCAACCAGTGGGCGGTCACCGGGGGCTTTCCCCTGTACACCATCGGCCTGGTGTCGGGCTTTTTGTGGGCCAAGCTCACCTGGCAGCGCATTTTCTCCTGGGATCCCAAGGAAGTGGTGGCCATTTTCATCTGGCTGCTTTTCGCCTTCCTGTTCCACCAGCGCCTGTTCATGGGCTGGCGCGGCCGCAAGACCGCCTGGCTGGCCATCTGGGTTTTTTGCCTGAGTATCGTGTCCATGCTGGTGATCAACTTTTTCATGCCCACCCACCACAGCTTCGCGTCCTAAATCATGCAATACACTATTCATTTGTTCGGATTAAACCACAAGACGGCGGACGTGGAGGTGCGCGAGGCCTTTGCCCTGGCCGATGGCGGCATTCTGGAGCGGGCCCTGGTCTCCCGGGAAAGCCCCATCCGCGAGGCCCTGGTCCTGTCCACCTGCAACCGGGTGGAGATCTTGGTGTCCGGCGCCCCCGAGGCCGAGGTGGCCTCCCTGGTCTTGTCGCGCTGGGCCGGGCACTGCAACCGGGACGCGGCGCGGCTTTCCCCGCACATCTACGCCCATGCCGGGACCGGGGCCGTGGAGCATGTCTTCCGGGTGGCCTCGGGCCTGGACTCCATGGTCCTTGGCGAGCCCCAGATCCTGGGCCAGATGAAGGACGCCTACCGCCGGGCCGTGGGCAACGGGTCCACGGGGGTGATCCTCAACCGGCTTTTGCACAAGGCCTTCTCCACGGCCAAAAAAGTCCGCACGGCCACGGGCATCGGGGCCAGCGCCGTGTCCATCAGCTACGCCGCCGTGGAGCTGGCCAAGCGCATCTTCGGGGAGACGGCCGGGAAAAAGGCCATGCTCATCGGGGCCGGGGAAATGGCCGAACTGGCCGCCACCCACCTTCTGACCTCGGGCATCTCCCACCTGTTCGTGGCCAACCGGACCTTTTCCCGGGCCAAGGAGTTGGCCGAACGCTTCCACGGCACGGCCATCCCCTTCGAAAACCTGGTCGAACATCTGCCCGAGGCGGACATCGTCATCAGCTCCACCGGTGCGCCCCAGGCCATCATCCGGGCCCGGGACATCAAGGACGTGCTCAAAAAGCGGCGGCAGCGGCCCATGTTTTTCATCGACATCGCCGTGCCCCGGGACATCGATCCCGACGTCAACAGCCTGGACAACGTCTACCTCTACGACATCGACGATTTGCGCGAGGTGGTGGAGGAAAACCTTGCCCAGCGCAAGGAAGAGGCCACCCGGGCCGGGGAGATCGTGCTGGAGCAGGTGGAAAGCTTCTCCCACTGGCTCAAGGCCCTTGACCTGAGTCCCACGATCGTGGATGTTTTGCGCTATGGAGAAGACATCGCCAAAAAGGAGTTGTGCAAAACCCTGCGCCGCCTGGGGCCTGACGTATCGCCCGAGACGGCCAAGGCTCTGGAACGGTTGGCGTTGTCCATAAGCCACAAGATTCTCCACGAACCCATCGTGTTTCTCAAAAGACGCTCCAGGGAAAACGCGGGGGAACGATTTCTGGATCTGATCCGCCGGGTGTTCGACCTGGACAAGGAAACAGTCCCCGAAGACGCCCATGGCCGGGGCGCGGACGACCCGGCCTGCGGTTGCGAAGACGAAATATCCAACAAAGCGGGTGCGCCATGCGTTCCTACCTCATCGAGGAACTGACCGAAGACGATATGCACAGCATCAAGGCCAGGCTCTTGGAGAAAGGCTTCAAGGGAACTCTGGACGACATCTACTTCATCCCCTTTCCCCAGGAGATGTTAAACGACGAACAGACCGAGCATGCGGCTGAATGCGGGCCCTATATTTTGGTTCTGGAGACGGGGCAGGACTCCATCAAAATGGAGCTTTTGGTGCGGGGCAAGGGCAGGCTGCGGTGTTCCTGCATCAGCTATTGCACACCCGGGCAACGGAACCAGATGATCGATTTTTTGGACAACTTCATCAGCGAACTGGACATCCCGGTGTGAGCCGTCCCGGCTGTCCCTGGGTTTTGGACTCCGGGAGATGACCCCCGCCCTGTCCGCGCCGCTTCCGGCCAGGCTTGGCGACCTCTCCCCGGCCCAGGCCAGGTTGTGCCTGGCGATCCGGGCCTTTCTCCTGGAGCGGACTCCAGAGGTCTCCGGCGCGTCCATGGTGGTCGGGGTCTCGGGAGGACCGGACTCCACCGCCCTGCTGGCCATCCTGCGCCTTCTGGCCCCAGGCCTGGGCCTGACCCTGACCGTGGCCCACCTGGACCACGGCCTGCGCCCGGAGTCGGCGGACGAGGCCCGGGCCGTGGCCGCCCTGTGCCGCAGCATCGGCCTGCCCTGCCTGACGGAACGGGCCGCCCTTCCGGAACCGGGGTCTGCGGGCCTTGAGGCGGCATCCAGAAACGCCCGATACGCCTTTTTCGAGAAGGTCCGGGCCACGGTCGGGGCCGGTTTCATCGCCGTGGGGCACACCCAAAACGACCTGGCTGAAGATATGCTCCTGCGGCTTGTGCGCGGCTGCGGCTGGCCGGCCCTGGGCGGCATGCCCGCCTTCGATCCGCGCCGTCGGCTGGTGCGGCCGCTTTTGCTCACGCCCCGGGCGCGCCTGACCGGTTTTCTGGCCGAAATCGGGATCACGGCCGTCGATGATCCCAGCAACGCCGACCCCGCCTATCGCCGCAACCGCATCCGGCGCCGCATCCTGCCCCTTTTTTTGGCGGAAAACCCGGGCTTTTTGGATGTTGCGGCCAGGCTGTGGCGGCAGGCCGACCTGGACCGGCAGGCCTTCGCCGCCGACCCCATCCTCAAAACCGGGCCGCAGTACGCCGCAAACGGGGATGTCCTGGTGGCCCGGAAAATGTTGGCCGGACTGCCTCCGGCCCGGCGCATCCGGCTCTTCAAGGCGGTTCTGGACCGGCTCGGCCCGGGCGAATCCCTCACGGACACGCTTTTTCGATTGGAACGGGCCGTTTCGGCCAGACGGGGGGGGGCGACGTTTCAATTCCCAGGGGGAAAAACCGCCCGGATTTTTGCCGCAAACGTGCGCTTTCGCGGCCGGGGCGCATTGACAGATATTGGCGCTGAAGATAGAAAGGGAGATTGTGAAATTTTAAACGAGGAGGCCTCGCCCGTGAATATCCTGATTTTCGGACCCAATGGCAGCGGTAAGGGAACCCAGGGTTCCCTGGTGAAAAAGAAATTCAACCAGGCCCATATCGAATCCGGCGCGATCTTCCGCGAGCACATCGGCGGCGGCACGGAGCTGGGCAAAAAGGCCAAGGCATATATCGACAAGGGCGAGCTCGTCCCCGACGACATCACCATTCCCATGATCCTATCCACTTTGAAGGACAAGGGCAAGGACGGATGGCTGCTGGACGGCTTTCCGCGCAACATCGTCCAGGCCCAGAAGTTGTGGGAGGCCCTGCAGGCCGCCGGCATGAAGCTCGACTACGTCATCGAGATCCTTTTGCCCCGCCAGATCGCCAAGGACCGCATCATGGGCCGCCGCCTGTGCGCCAATGACGCCAACCACCCCAACAACATCTTCATCGACGCCATCAAGCCCAAGGGCGACGAGTGCCGGGTGTGTGGCGGCGCGCTGAAGACCCGTTCCGACGACCAGGACGAGGACGCCATCAACAAGCGCCACGACATCTACTACGACTCCAAGACCGGCACCCTGGCCGCCGCCTATTTCTACAAGGATCTGGCCGGCAAGGGACAGACCAAATACATTGAGCTCAACGGCGAAGGCAGCATCGACTCCATCAAGGAAACCCTGCTGGCCAAGATTTCCTAACGCTCAGGCCGTCTTTTGCAAAAAAAAAGGCCCCGGCGGATCGCCGGGGCCTTTTTTTGCGCGCAACCGTCGAAGGTCTGCCGGAATCACGGGGTCAACAGATCGAGGAGCGAGGCATGCAGAAGGCCGTTGGTGGCCAGGATGGTCGGGGCCTTCAGGTCATACGGGGCGTCTGGGATATACTGGGAGACGCATCCCCCGGCCTCGGCCACCAAAAGCCATCCGGCGGCCGTGTCCCAGGGGTTGAGGGCCTTTTCGTAGAAGGCGTCGAAACGTCCGGCGGCGGTGTAGGCCAGGTCCAGGGCGGCGGAACCGGGTCGGCGAACGCCCTGGGTGGCGGCCAGCACCCGTTCCAGTTCGACCAAGATGCCGGACATGTGGGTCTCGATGGCGTAGGGAAATCCCGTGGCCACCAGGGCGTCGGCCAGGTGCGCCGTCTGGGAGACGCGCATGGGGCGGCCGTTGCAGGTGGCCCCGCCCCCGGCGGCGGCCAGGAAGGTCTCCCCCAACATGGGGGCGTGCACGACGCCCAGGGCCACCCTGTCCCCGTCCCACAGGGCCACGGAGGTGCATACGAAGGGAAAGCCGTGGGCATAGTTGGTGGTGCCGTCGATGGGGTCGATGATCCAGGTCCGGGGACCGGGAACGGTCGTGGCCGCAGATTCCTCGGCCAGAAAGGCGCTTCCCGGGAGCAGGCGGCCGAGTTCCTCCACGAGAAAACGTTCCACGGCCGTATCGGTCTGGGTGACCAGATCGATGCGGCCCTTTTTGCGGATGTCTTTTTTGCGGTCCCACTGGTCGCGGATGATGTCGCCGGCGCGTTGCACGACGGCGGCGGCCCGGGCGAGAAGATCCTGCATGGGATGCGGCTAGTTGATGAACACGTTGGCGAAGCGTTCCCGGTCGTCCAGGGTCTTGCCTGTGCCGCGCACCACGGTGGTCAGGGGATCGTCGTCCACGAAGACGCTTAAGTTGGTTTCCTGCACGATGAGCCGGTCCAGACCCTTGAGCAGGGCCCCGCCGCCAGCCAGGAGCAGGCCGTTTCGGGCGATGTCCCCCACCAGTTCGGGCGGGGTTTTCTCCAGGGCCTTGAGCACGGCGGCCACGATGATGTTGACCGGGTCTTTGATGGCCTCGCGGATGTGGCCGTCGGAGATGGTGACGTTTTTCGGGGTGCCGTCGATGAGGCTTTTCCCTGAGATCTCCATGCTTTTGGGCTCGGCCAGGGGCATGGCCGAACCGATGGCGATTTTTATCTCCTCGGCCAGGTTTTCGCCGATGAGCACCTGGAACTGATCCTGGACGTAGCGCTGGATGGTCTCGTTCATCTCATCCCCGGCCACGCGCACGGACTCGGCGTAGGCGATGGTGGAAAGCGAAATGACGGCCACCTCGGTGGTGCCGCCGCCGATGTCCACCACCATGTTCCCGGTGGGGCGCTCAATGGGCAGCCCCGCGCCGATGGCGGCGGCCATGGGCTCCTCCACCAGACGCACATCCCGGGCCCCGGCCAGTTGGGCGGACTCGATGACGGCGCGCTTTTCCACCTGGGTGATGCCCGTAGGCACGCAGATGACGATTTTTGGCTTGGCGAAACGGAAGCCGTGGATCACCTTGCGGATGAAAAAGGCGATCATGGCCCGGGTGACCTCGAAATCGGCGATGACCCCGTCTTTCATGGGCCGGATGGCCCGGATGCGATCCGGGGTGCGCCCCAAAAACTCCTTGGCCTCCGTGCCCACGGCCATAAGTCCGTTGGTGCGGTTGTCGATGGCCACCACCGAGGGCTCGTTTAAGACGATGCCCTGGCTTTGCACATACAACAGGGTGTTGGCCGTGCCCAGGTCCATGGCCAGATCCTTGCCGAGAAAATTGAACATCCGGGAAAACAAGCTGCGCATGGTGCCTACCGATTGTCCGGCTCGGGCCGGGGGTGGTTTCAAGCAAAAAGAGGCGCGAAGAAGGCGCGCGAACCAATTCCGGAAAAAAGCCCGGCCATGCGTCATGCCGCATGGCGCCCTCGGGCCGGAAATCCGGTCGGGCGCATGTTAGAGTCCCTCGGGAGAAAAGTCTATGACGGGCCGTGGGAAAGACGACTTTTCAGGTGCAGATTCTCAAGGAAAAGGACGAGATACTCTGAAGTCATGTGGGCGAAATCCTTGATGTCCCGGCCAAAGCCCAGGGGGCGCTCGTCGGCCAGGACCAGGACCGCCCGGGAACGCCGGGCAAAGGCCAGGGGCAGGCAGATCACGCTGCGAAATTCCGTGGCCGGAACATCCTTGCCGAAAAGCGGCGCCGGGGCGGCGGCGGACTCCCCGTCGCCCACAAAGGCCGGGGAATTGTTCTTGAACACCCAGCCGATCAGCCCTTGCCCCATGCTGAATTTCTTGGGCGCATCCAGGGGATGCTCGAACACCCCCCGGCATGGTCCTTCAAGATAATAGCCCTGGCCGGATTCGTCGCGCACGGCCAGGAAACAGGCCGCAAACCCCGTGGCTTCGGAAAGGGCGCCCAGCAGCGCCGCCTGGAAGGCGGGCCAGGTGGGATGGCTCCGGCGCAGACCGTTTATGGTCGCCAAGGCCCGGTAATAGCGGGCGTCCCGGGCGTCCTCGGCCCGCTGGCGCTCGGCCATGACATGGCTGGCGGCGATGTCCGCAAACTGCCCCAGGATTTTCTGGTCTTTTTCCCCGAAGGTGAAGGTCTTGCGGCTGTCGAGGCACACGGCGCCGCCGCACAGGGGCACGGGGCAGCCCATGAAGGCCCGGATGCGGGCTTCGTCTTTTTGGTCGTAATAGCCTAAGAAACCCCGCTTCTGGTCGAAATTCCCAACCAGAAGGGGTTTTTGATTGCGGATGATCCATCCCGCCAGGCCCATGCCCGGAGAGATGACCACATCGGCCTTCACGTCGTCGCCCAGGCTGTAGTGGGCCGCCACCCGGCAGTCCTCGGAATCCGGATCGGACAAAAAAAGCACGGCCGAATAGGCGTCGAAGACATTGAGGGCCAGGGCCATGAGCTTATGGTAAAACGCGGTGTCGGCCATGGGAACCCATGATCCGGAAAACGCCTCCGGGCGCGCTTTCCAGGCAAAGAAATGCTTTATTTTTTTCGGTCAATGCCGTATATGCGTGGATTCCACACATGGATGACCGGGCATTCGTCACGTCGCCTTTTGCACTGGATACCCCACTTCCAGGCGAATGGAAAGCGGCGCGGCCCCCTGTCCCGGCTACCAGCCACCAAGGAGCGACCACCGGACCATGGCCTTCACCTGGGAAAAAGCCTTCAGCCGCGTGCGTGAATTCCGATTCGCCATTTCTCCGGAAAAGGCGTCGCCCACGGAGATCACACGGCTCCAGAACATTCCGGATCTCAAGCGGTTCCTTGATCTGGTGCACATCAAGCACTGCCTTTTGCGACCCTATTTCGAACTCCCCCACTATCCCCTGGTGGACCCCCGGGAGCTTCTGCCCTCCTTCGAAGGCGATCTCTACGAATACAAGGATCTGCCCGGATTCTCCATGGTGGCCCTGGGCAGGCCGCTGCGCTATTTCCAGGAAATATTCCAGTACGACATCCTGCACTGCCTGCACGACTACAACGCCGAAGAATACCGGGAGCAATGCCCCCTTGAGCATTCCATCTTCACCCAAAACATCCGCACCTTCTGCGCCCGCCTGCCCAAGATGGCTCAGGACGCCTTCCGTTCCGATTTTTCCGACCGCGACGTGAGCAGTCTGGAGAACTATCCGGCCCTCTTGCCCACCATTTTGCAGATGGACCGGGCCCATGTCTTTTCCCAGGACAGCCACAACGATTTCTACCTCTCCGGGGTCTACTGCTCCTTTCCGTCCTACCTGGACACGGAACTCAAACGCTTCGGCTTAAACATCCGCAAGTTTTCCGTGGGCGACGACCGCAAATACGAGCGCAACCGGAATTTCGTCTATCAGTTTCTGATGGAGCTCTACGGGTTCCCCATCGTGTCCGAGCGGCGCACCTCCTCGGCCCTTTTCGCAAGGCGGCTGTTCCGCATGGGCGAACAGTTCATGGTCCGGGTGCTGGGGCAGACCGACCGCTGCATCACCAGCCTCTCCTCCCATCCCGAGGCCAAATACTATCCCCGGGTGGAAAAAATCGCCCTGGTCTCCATCGACAGCCTGCACAAGGATCTGGTGGCCGTCCTCGACGAGGGCGGCTATTTCGTGGACAAGAAACGGCGCGTGGTCATCCTGCGCGTCACCTACCGCCAGCACAAGTACGACCCCAACAACGTCCGCCAGGATCGCGCCCTGTCCGTGTCCGCCCAGGAGATCATCCATCCCCTGACCGCCAAGCCCCTGCCCCGGGTGAACATCATAAAAGACATCTACACCATGTTCCTGCGCTTAAACGACATCGTGCGTGGGGAATACAACGGCCGGGTCATCTATAAGCGCAACGAGGTGGTGGAAAACACCGATACTCACGAAAAACGCTTGAAATGCCTCTATTTCTGGCTTGGCAAGCACCAACGGCGGATCATCGGCTATTCCGACGAATTCTATTCCAACGTGGTCAAGGTGCTGGACAATTATCTGCTCAACGCCGACCACTACGACGACTTCGACGCCATGCGCGACCTGTATCAAGAGGTCTGGAGCCGCTACAGCTACATCCAGCAGGCCCGCAAGGTCAAAGACCTGGAGGATCTTCAGGATCGCCACTACAAAGGACAACGCATCTCCTATCTCAAGATGCTGACCCTCTACGTGGAGATCATGAACGATTTGAAATTCGAGATCGTCAATTATTTTGAAACGCTTGTCGAAAAAGTTCTGCATATCGGAGAGAAGGTCTTAAGCGACAGCTACCTGGCGGCCAATTACATCCGGCCCCGGGAGGAAAAACTCTCCGAATACGGACTGTCCGTGAAAAAGACCTACGGACGGCTGGTCGCCCTCCTGGACGAATTCAAGTCCATCCGCAAGGCCAAGAAAGAAAAAGGCCTGAACCTCCCGCTCACCGCCGATCCCATGTGACCGGCCGCCAACCCCTACACTTCGGAGGAACCATCGTGGAAAACCTGTCCACCACGCCCTTGACCGCGCATCACCAAGGCCTGGGAGCCAAAATCGTCCCCTTCGCCGGGTTCGCCATGCCGGTGCAATACACGTCCATCCTGGCCGAACACGCCCACACCAGAACCAAGGCCTCCATCTTCGACATCTGCCACATGGGCGAATTCACGGTGCAAGGCCCCGGCGCGGCCCAGGCCCTTGGCCGCTGCGTCACCCAGGACGTGGAAACCCTCGGCGTAAACAAATGCCGCTACGGATTCCTCTTAAACGACGCCGGGGGGATCATCGATGACCTCATCGTCTACCGCCTGGAGGACGAGCGGTTCATGGTCGTGGTCAACGCCTCGCGCATCGCACCCGATTTCGCCCGGTTGCGCGCCCTTTTGCCCGAAACGATCCTGCTTGAGGACATCTCGGCCCAGACCGCCAAGATCGATCTCCAGGGGCCGCAATCCTACGAGGTGCTGGCCAGGCTTTTGCCCGGCGACTGGTCACAGCTCAAATACTTCAACTGCACCTGGGCCACCTTCGAAAAGCTGCCCCTTTTGGTCAGCCGCACCGGCTACACCGGCGAACTCGGTTACGAGTTCTTCCTCCCGTCCTACAAGGCCCTGGCCCTGTGGGAAAAGCTCCTGGCCGACCCCGCCGTCAAGCCCGCCGGACTCGGGGCCCGGGACACCCTGCGTCTGGAAATGGGCTACCCCCTCTACGGCCAGGACTTGGACGAGGAACACACTCCCTCCGAGGCCGGATACGCAACCCTGCTCAAATCCGGTGCCTTCATGGGCAGCGCCGGGGCCGGGCTGGTCCGGGAACGCCTCATCGCCCTGGCCGTCCCCGGACGGCGCAGCGCCCGGCACAACGACCTCGTTTTCTGCGACGGCGTCCAGGCGGGACGCGTCACCAGCGGCTCCTTCTCGCCCAGCCTGGGGCATGGCGTCGCCCTGGCCTACGTGGCCATGGACGACGCCGAAAAAACCGACTTCACCATCAAGGCCGCTAAAACCGAACTCGCCGCCTCGCGCACGGAACTGCCCTTTTATAAAGAGGGAACGGCCCGGAAGAAGCTGGCGTAGAGGAAGACCTCCGGTGGCCAGGGGGAAACTTTTTGAAAAAAGTTTCCCCCTGGAACCCCCTTCCAAAACTTTTGTCGGGGTGCGAGGAAGAGCGGAAATCCTGCTGCCGGGAAATGCGGGAAGAAGGAACAGGGGAGAACATGGGCCGGTTGGATGCGTTTTACCTGGAGCCCGAAAAGTGGCGCGAGCCATATCGGCTCACCGGCGGCGAGGCCGCGCATCTGGTCCGGGTGCTGCGCAAAAAGCCGGGGGAGACGGTGCGCCTGTTCGACGGCCTGGGCCGGGAAGGCGAGTTTCGCATTGGTGATGCGAAAAAAGATAAGGTTGTACTTGAAGTCTTGAGCCTGGGCGTGGAACCGGAACCGGAAGTCCAGGTCTGGCTGGCCGTGGGCTTCGCCAAGTCGGCCAGGCGCGGCGCGACCCTGGAAAAGGCCGTGGAGCTCGGGGCCGCCGGGATCGTCTTCTGGCAGGCGGCGCGCAGCCAGGGCGTCATGCCCGAGGCGGTCAAACAGACGTGGCGCGACCAGATGATCGCCGCCGCCAAGCAGTGCGGGGCGGCCCGGCTGCCCGGGATACGCTGCATTTCCGGCGGAGCGGCCGGGGTGGCGGCCATGGGGCCGGATTTCGACCGCCGTTTCGTCCTGTGGGAAGAGGCCGACGCCAACGCCCGCTTTGAGGCCGGGGACATGGCCGATCCCGGCCGGGTGCTGGCCGTGATCGGTCCCGAAGGGGGCCTGGCCGGGGACGAGGTGCGGACCTTTCTGGACGCCGGTTTTGGGCTGGCCAGCCTGGGCAGGCGGGTATTGCGCGTTGAGACGGCGGCCCTGGCCGTGTTGTCCCTTTCCCTTTTGCGCCCCTGCGGGAGATGACGATGTCCGACAAGACCCCCCTGGCCGAGCGCATCCGCCCCTCCACCCTGGACGACTTCGTGGGCCAGGGGCATCTGCTGACCCGGGCCAAGACCCTGCTCAAATCCAAGCGCCTGCCGAGCCTTCTGCTCTACGGGCCGCCCGGGTGCGGCAAATCCACCCTGGCCATGGTCCTGGCCAAATCCAAGGGCCTGCCCTTTTTGCGGGTCAGCGCCCCCGAGGCGGGCCTTGCGTCCTTGCGATCCCAGTTGCCGGGCCACGACATCCTCATCCTCGACGAGCTGCACCGCTTCTCCAAGGCCCAGCAGGATTTCTTCCTGCCGCTTCTGGAATCCGGCGAGATCGTGCTTCTGGCCACCACCACGGAGAATCCGTCCTTTTCCGTGACCCGGCAGCTTTTGTCCCGAATGCATGTGTTGCGGCTTCGCCCCCTGTCCCATGCCGAGCTTTTGCGCATCGCCGAACGCGGGGCCGGGGCCCTGTCCCTGGAGCTGGGCAGAGAAAGCCTGGAGCTCATGGCCAACATGGCCATGGGCGACGGCCGCACCCTGCTCAATCTCCTGGAATACACCGCCGAACTGACCCCCGAGAACCAGACCCCGGAGAACCTGCGCACGGCCCTGCCCGAGGCGCTTATGCGCGGCGACCGGGACGGCGACGCCCACTACGAGCTGGCCTCGGCCTTCATCAAGTCCATCCGGGGCAGCGACCCCGACGCGGCCCTGTATTATCTGGCCTGCATGCTCGAAGGCGGCGAAGACCCGCGCTTTATCTGCCGCCGCCTGATCCTCTCGGCCTCCGAGGACGTGGGACTGGCCGAACCCATGGCCCTGCCCATGGCCGTGTCCTGCGCCGAGGCCATCGACCGGGTGGGCATGCCCGAGGGATTCATCCCCCTGGCCGAGACCGCCGTGTTTTTGGCCCTGGCCCCCAAGAGCAATTCCACCTATGCGGCCTATCTGGCCGCCAAAAAGGAGCTTGGCATCTCCGGGGCCAAGCCCGTCCCCCTGCATCTGCGCAATGCCGCCACCTCCCTGCAAAAGCAGTGGGGCTTCGGCCAGGGCTACAAATATCCCCATTCCTATCCCGACGCCTGGGTGGACCAGGACTATCTGCCCGACGAACTGCGCGGCCGCCGCTTCTATCAGGCCAAGGACCAGGGCATGGAGCCGCGTCTGGCGGCCAAACTTTCGCGTTTGAGAAAAAAGTAACCTCCCTTGCCCTTCCCGCCAGAAGGGTTTACCCCGCCTCAATACGCCGCAGCACGGCAATCCCGCCGTGGAGGTCACAGGCCGTCGCCCCGTAGGACTTGGGAAACGCCATGAGCCTTGCCGCTTTCGACGACTATTTTTCCGGCCACGCCCGCCGGTATCTTCTGGCCGCCATCGAACTGGCCCTGTCCGAGGACGGCCCGGACCTGACCTCCCTGGCGGTCTTTTCCCCTCACGACGTCCTGCGCGCGCGCATTGTGGCGAAAGAGGACAGCCTTGTGGTCGGCCTGCCCATCGTGCCCCTGGTGCTCTCGGCCCTTTGCGCCCTGGACGCCTGCGACCTGGATTTCCCCGTCGCCGAGGGCGCCCGCGTGGCCAAAGGCACGGTGGTCTGCCGCCTGACGGGACCGGCCGTGGCCGTGCTCAAGTCCGAGCGGGTCATGCTCAATTTCATAAGCCACCTTTCGGGCATCGCCAACCTGACCGCACGCTATGTCGCAGCCCTGTCCGGCACGAACACCCGCCTTCTGGACACCCGCAAGACCCTGCCCGGCCTCCGGTATCCTGAAAAATACGCGGTCACCGTGGGCGGCGGCGTCAATCACCGCGCAAACCTGGCCGACATGCTCATGCTCAAAGACAACCACATCGACCGGGCCGGGGGCATCCCCCAGGCCATGGCCGCCTTGCGTAAAACATACGAAAATGGTATGGAAATGATGCCGCCGGTGGAGATCGAGTGTCGCAGCCTGGAGGAAGTAGCCCAGGCCGTGGCTGAAAATCCCGCCCGGATCATGTTCGACAACATGGACCCGCCCACCATGCGCCGGGCCAGGGCCCTGGTTCCGCCGGGAATCGAGACCGAGGCCAGCGGCGGCGTGGACCTGGATTCCATCGCTGCCGTGGCCGCATCGGGAACGGACTTCGTGTCCGTGGGCCGCATCACCCACTCCGCCCCCGCAGCGGATTTCAGCATGCAACTCGAGAGCATCCCCCCAGCATGAACACCACCACATCCTCCATCATCGACCAGCACCGTCGCCGCCTGGGCGACCGGCTGGCCATCCTGGCCCATCACTACCAGCACGACGACATCGTCCGCCACGCCGACCATGTGGGCGACTCGCTGGAGTTGTCGCGAAAAATCGCCGACCTCTCCGCCGAATACATTGTGTTCTGCGGGGTGTTTTTCATGGCCGAAACCGCCGCCATCCTGGCCGCGCCGGGGCAAAAGGTGCTCATCCCCGACGCCTCGGCCTCCTGCGTCATGTCCGACATGGCCCCGCACGAACTGGTGGCGGCCGTGGCCCGGAATCTGCGCGCCACGGGCCGCACGGTGGTTCCCCTGACCTATGTCAATTCCTCGGCCCGGGTTAAAGCCATATGCGGCCGCCTGGGCGGCTCGGTATGCACCTCGGCCAACG
>Ga0209467_1001228_pt1 | contig 23743 bp, 12 predicted proteins | sample Higcelwee11metaG_FD_187175 | JGI IMG/M metagenome (GOLD analysis project Ga0209467, IMG submission 187175) | Freshwater pond sediment microbial communities from the University of Edinburgh, under environmental carbon perturbations - High... | ecosystem: Environmental > Aquatic > Freshwater >... | reverse complement strand
AGATAAGGGTTTCGACTTTTTTATGAGAAAACAGGTGGACATTATCAGGCAGGTTCAAGGTTCTGGTAATCTGACTGGCGGCATCGTGGTTTCCGGAAACGATAAAAACCCGGATGCCCGCCTCCCGCAGCCGCCCCATGCGATTTACAAAATAAATGCCGGTATTATAATCCTTCCAGTCACCGTCATAAAGATCACCAGCCAGCAGGACAAAAGCCACTCCCTCATCAACCGCTAAATCCACAAGATTATCAAAAGCCCGCCTTGCCGCACAGCGGATCTGTTCCACCGGTGCATCCGGATAAATCTCCAGGCCTCTTAACGGACTGTCGAGATGGATATCAGCAGCATGCAGAAAACTGAACATAAATCGATCTCCTGTGGGCCATTTGTTCTGTTTCAGTTACAGCTCCCGTTGCAAGAATCTAAAAGATTACATATCAGGTTGCTTTTGTAACAATAAGGGATGAAAAGTTGTTTCCTGGCCCTCGTGACCGCCACATAGGTCAGCTTGTGGATCTGATCTTCCGACCATCGCCCAGGTTCCAGCCAATCAAGGCCTATAAGAAAAACGGAACCGTAATCAAAACCCTTTGCGCTGTGGATGGTCGAAATCGCCACTCGGTCTGTTGTGACGTCATAAGATTTTTTGGCCCGGTAATCCTCCGCTATCCAGTGATAAAGAATACCCTTTTTTTCCAGAGCAGCACCCAATAAATTCGGGAGATGCATAGCGGAATCATGGGGTGGTGATTTCATGGTATAAAGGATGGCTATTTCTGACAAGGGGTATCCCTCTTGAATGTTCAAAATCGAGATTCGGTCAGCCACCCAGGCGACAATTTTGCTGTAATCAGGAAATAGCTTGATGTTCGGATGCGGGCCATGCATTGCCTCGAAGACTTCCGGAAATAAAAGCATCTGGGAAGATGATTCCTGGGATGTTGCCGGGGTTTCATCTATCAATGCCCTTGCAAAATCGGCGATTTCCTTTGTATTTCGATAAATCCACGATAGCTTATGCACCCGTCCGCGGGCCTGAATACCCACGGCCCTCCAGGAAGTTCGGTGACCGTAAATATTCTGGTTATCATCAACTGCAATCGCCAGGTGGTTAGTCTGCGGATTTAAAAGGGCCATGACGATCTTCAGCATGTCATCGGAAAAATCCTGGCCTTCATCGATCATGATGGCATCATAACGGATATTACAGGAAGCAAGATTTTCCTTTGCTTCATTTATGATCATGTCAAAAAATTCGGGGTCCTCATTCTCAAATGGGTAATTCTCCCCCGTGATCCGATTGCAAAGTTCAAAGAAATGGAGAACATCCACACCGTCTTTGCCAAAGGGAGCATGTTTGTCGGCCAGAAGACGACGGATATAGTTGACGAGGGTAATATTATAACAGACAAACAGAATGTTTCGAACAGCCGGATTATAACGCTTTAGCAATGCAGCTCGGTGAACAAGGATGAGGGTCTTGCCAGTTCCCGAAGGTCCCTGAATGATTCGGTGCCCTCCGGCATATTGCCGGGCAATGCTTTCCTGGTTATGATCGAGAATCTTCAGGCGACGGGCCTCATCCACACGCATACTGTCTGCCCCACGAGAAGGCAGGTCAATTCGCACTTCAGGAAAAATAAGCTGCCGCAGGTGATTCAATTCTTTCCCGGTTATAGTGAATCGAGGTTTGACTTTCAGTACTCTATCCAAAGCTTCCCTGAAATGCTGACCGGTCGGGTCAGAACAGATTGGCGATTGGGGATTGAGGTCATCCCAGAAGAAAATCCGATCCGATTCTATGATATGGTGAAGCCCCTTTTCTTCATATTCATATTTGTTGATGTGGGGAAAGACAATGCCAGTATTGACGGTCACCTTCACATGTCCATATGCATGAGGCTCTTTCGATACCAGCAGGCCATCCTTTTTGATCATGTCCATAATATTACCGAAATATTCGCGAACCTGCGCATACGGATTCTGCCGACGTTCCTCCTTCCCATTGATGTACAGAGTGAAGCATTGGGTATCGGCGGCAAGAATCTGGTCCAACGACCAATCCTTGACCTCAAAGACGGTCATACCAATATCCTGGGCGTAAAGAATAAAATCGGGCTCATGTCCGGCAATCTGTGGCAGATACCAGGCCAGATAACGATCATTCGGCTGCGCGCAGGTCTGGAGAAACCTGTAAAAAGTCTTCTCTCCATCGGTCGTGAAGGTCTCAATATCGGAGGGGATCATGGTGGCCGTGATTATTACCTCATAAAATTTGAATGACTGGAGACTGATATTTTAAAGGTTTAAAAAATTCTCAGGATGTTTTGAAATTGCAGGCATCCATAGCCTGCTTTGGTCAATTGAACGATCTATATAATGAGTATTCAAATTAATGATACGGTTAGCAATTCAGTTGCGTCGAGGGTCGATCAAATTGCGCATTGCCATATTCAAGGTGGGAGTTCTCAAGTATGGTTCATGTATAGTTATATGCCGCAACAATTAAGTGTCGATTACACTTTTCGGCACAAACCACTCAAAAGAATTTGGGGGTGCTTTAGAAATTTCATCGCCCATATCGTCCAAGTCAGTTTATTAAAGATTAAGAACAGTTGGACGATTCGGGCGATAAAATCTCACATTACCATTTTCACTATTCTATGCTGGAATATTACCTGCTAATAAACTCAAAACACTGCTTTCGGCATCAGCAGTGCATTCCAACCATTGACTTTCAGTATAAATATTTAGCTCATTTTCGAGATTTAACCAAGACGATACTTCTTTATATCTGAGGTTAATTGGCAATTTTTTGTTAATGTATGGTCGCGCAAGGGCACGTTCCAGCTTGTCAAGGTTGCTTTGTATTGCCAGGCTGAGTTGGCCAAAACCTATCGCTGTTATCCAGTCTGGTTTGCCTTTGAAAATCGATTCCGGAAACTTGATATACCATTCATTTACCCGTATTTCAGAGGCTTCAAATTTATTTTCATCTCGAATGAGCCCAATAATGGCTTTTCGTTTTCCTCCCCCGAAGTGAAATACATATATATGTCCAGACTTCCCAATTACCGGCCACTGATTAGGCAAAAAACCCAGATATTTTTTAACTGCATAGGGTTGCGCATCTCCCTTCATCCAAGCTTTGGTTATATACCCCCAGGCTGCATCAAGAGAAGTGCCATCTGAAATCCGTTTTACTTCCAGCTTGTTATCTCTCCATTTCCGAACGTTCAGAAAACGTCCACCAACACTAAGAACTTTACCCCCGCCATACCGTATTCCAGAAGCAATACTCTCACCAGAATCCATATCCACAATTGAGGTGCCAATAGACCCTTCAATATTGGAATGAATATCTCCTCGTCCAGAACGATCTCTCCAAGAGTCATTCAATCTGATTCCAGCACCATCTTCATAAAACTCTTCTTGTTGTATCAAAGTGTCGAGCAATAAGTTGGCATCCAAACCTGGTGCACATTGATTTAAAAAATTAACTAAGTTTGAACGGCCTCTACTCCGCGATGGCCCTTGAAATATGTAGGATGCTATTTGTTGAACAATAACCCCGAAACACATGCCATTGTTACTTAATCCCAAATCACCATTCCTTGCCGCCTCTATCATGGCGGATTGGATAATCACTTCAGCAACGTCGCCTGCACAAGTCATTACTCTGGTTTTTTGAGTCCTCCTGTTCCCCCTGCCAATCCTTTGAAGAAGTGAAGAAATATCAGGTGCTGGGCCATCAAGAATTACGATATCGACATCGCCGATATCGACACCGATTTCTAATGTAGAAGTTGAAAAAAGGACAACTTGGTCAAAATTCCGTAGGATGTCTTCTGCGTCTTCGCGAACCCTTTTTGAAAGGCTCCCATGATGCGCACATACTTTGAAACCATAGGATTCTATGCTCTTTCTCAAATTCGCGCTCAAGTTGTCAACTCGTTTGCGAGAGTTGCAAAAAACCAAAACCTTTTCTGTTTTTTGAAGTTTCGAAAGATAGGCCGGTAAAGCATCTTCAATGTTTGGATTTTCGCACTCAACAGCAACCGTTTCAATATCCCTTCTTACTTGTGTCGAAATCAATTGACCTTCAGAATTAAGAAAATGAGACATAACTCTACCCGCATCAGGTAGGGTAGCACTCAATCCAACAATCTGTATCGAATCTGACTTAATCCACCTCTTGATTAATGCATATTTCCGAAGCCTTCTGAGACGGTCTATTAACCACTTTAGTTGTTCGCCACGTGATGTTCCATATAGCAAGTGTATTTCATCAATTACAACACCAACGACATTTGCAAGCAAATGTCCATTCCCATCAGCATTTTTGCCCCTGCAAAGCATGCTATCAAAGGATTCTGGTGTAGCAATGATAATCTTTGCATCATGGGTTTTATCGTGGTGATCGCCAGTATACCTTGAAATTCTGTATCCTAGTTGTGTCAATGGACCATGAAGCCTTAAAAAAAGGTCATTTACAAGTGCTCGCGTTGGAGCAATATACAAAATCCGCCATGGATCGCGTTGTTCTGAATTGATTTCCAACAGAGGAGCACATACAGCTTCTGTTTTTCCGGATGCAGTCGCTGAGCAGACGAGAACATCTTTCCCTTGGATTATATGTGGGATAACCAAGCGTTGAATTTCAGTTAACCTTCCAAAACGGCTGAAAAACGCTGGCCATGTTCGAACAAGTTTTTTTGCTATTTGTATATCATATTCGAGAGATTCATGCATATTACTAATACGAACATAATTAGGCTTGCATTTAGTTAAATTTTGAATAAACTTTATATTTGAATTTATGAATAATAAACCAAGTGTCAATATTTAAATATTTATAACCGTATTAGTTGCTCGGTGGGCCAAAGCTATCATCAAGATAAGCAAGATAATGTTTAATGAAATCACGCACACGACCGCTATAATTTCCACCCCGATTAAATATTCTTTGAGCAGTAACCACTGAAAAAAAAGACTCTGAAAGGTTATATGTCTTGTCATACAACTTCTGGATGCGCTCCCCGATATCCTTCATGGCACTCCAATCCATCTCGACCAAAGGATAATAACCACCGCCACAAGCTTCGATTAACCTATCTACCACCTCATCACCCTGGTGACCCGGCTGATCAAGTGTTGCAAAAAATAGGGCACAGGGGGCCCATGGATGTGATGTGTCTCCAGTAAGATAGTCCGTGAGGGCAGCAATCAAAGCCTCGACTCTTCCAAAATTACCAAAGCGCTCTACTTCGAATTCATCAATTGTAACTACGAGGCCTTTATATCCGGCTAATTTACAGATAATTGCGTGCCCAAATAATGATTCGACAAAATCATAAGGTCGATCCTCGATGGATCGTCCTATCATTCTTTTGACACAGATAGCGTCCCACGGTTTTATCCGATGTTGTTTGTATATCTGACGCTGAAGCTCACTTGCAGTTATCTCGTCATGGCTGGACAAAATCGCGTCATATTCGAGCTCAAAGAGTTCTAAAATACCACGGTTTTTTAAAAGTTCAATAGTTTGATAATTATCTGAAATCCTGTCAATTCCTCGGGGTGCTATGCTTGGTGCCCTATGCCCATTTTCAATCGCCCGGCAATACAGATCAATCAAAGGAGTTGCTGAATTCAGTCCTTTTGCTTCAAGGTTACTCCAAAGATTTGAAAGTAGTTTTTCTGGGTCAGCCAAGCTGACTCCTTTGCCATCAACTTCAACTCTTGCTGTTACAAATCCTTCACATTTTGCAACATGACGAACAACAGCCATTGTATGGCTTTTCCCGGTACCATACTGGCCATATACTTCAGCTACCTTTGGTGACGCACTGCTTTCAGGAAGATATTTCAGAACCCATTCTTCCAGATTCTTAAAGCCAAATGTAAGTTCCTGAAGAACATGGTGCGGAACAAGCCCAAACCTCAAAGAATGAAGGGCCTTATGATTATTGAGTTGATCCTCTTCAAGGGGATGTATCGCTTGTTGATCATTTCCAGGCGGATTTGCAGTAGGTTTTGCCGAGATGGTTCCATCGGTCCATATAAATTGAGGAGAGACCGGAATTTTGACTGCTGTGTTCCTATCAAAAATAAAAACGGTTGCTTGATTGTCACCGATTCTTAATATTTCACCTTTCCCAAATTTTGTATTCACATGCATACCCTCAACAAATCCGTGGGCCAAATTACACCTCCTCATCCCTATGATTTGATAATTCGGGTATATCTTTGAATCCGTCGAGGGTCCCGGTATGATAAAGGTGAAGAAGGCGAGAACATGTTAGACGTACCATATCTCTTCTATGTTTCAATGATGCCTCTTTGGCATGTACCTCGTCAGCCCATTCATTGCAGGCGGCTATTGTAGAAGCTCGATCAATTAAAAGCATTTTTCCGTAATTGTCATAGAGGAGATTGACAAGTCTCTCCCCAATTTTTTCAAGTATTGTTAGGGTCTTGATATCAGATACCTGATATGGTTGAGCTAAATCAATTTGGGGCGAATAATCATTCCCGTCAAAAAATTTTCGATTTGGGTCTGGTTCTGCCAGTCTTTGTTGTAGTGCGGGATAACGCTGCATTTCTTGAATAATATCAGGAGTAAATGCATAAAAGATCATCAACGAAGCGTTTCGGAGCCGAGAAATTGCATCAATCTCTGACCTTGCCATGGAAAGAATTTTGTTCAGATTTTTAATATTTGGGGTTGCGGCCTGTTCGGCTTCATCAAAACCAATAACAGTGCCATTATATCCTGCAGATTTTATAAACTGACATAGCGAAAACATCGCTCTTCGTCCAAAGCCATCCTGTTCGGTTGAAGATATTGTGGGAACTCCCAATATCTTTGCAATTGATCTGTCTGCAATTTCTCCAGCGAGCCATTGACATCCTGCATCAAAAACATCTTTCTCCCCATACAATAGTGCTTTAAGTGAACGAATTAATACCCTTCTAAAACCATCATGTTCGGAATCAATATCATTAAGAGCCTCTATCGCAGATTTAACAAATTCATCAGAAATTTCTGGATCTTCATCCTGAGAGCGGACTTTATCATGATATGCCTTGAGGAGGCCTTCGATTCCTTTCCTTTTTTGACCGGGAACGGCAATCTCCCTAGCAACTTCTTTGTAAACTATAAGAAGCTTGGTAATATCGATATTTTTACTTAACTGTACTTCGGCTGTTGCACAGCCATTTTTTCTTGCAATTTCGAGCGTCTGTCTTAAAAAATGGGTTTTACCAGAGCCATAAGGCCCAATTATGAATTTTTCAGCCGATTTTCCTCGACCAAAAAATCCAAATATATACGTTTTTTCAAGACGTTGAAATGCATCTTCATAACCTACTCCCAGATCGATACACCCCTGTGAGGGTGGTTGACCCGTAGAAGCCATATCCTGTAAAATATCAATTATTTCCATAAAAGTCTCCGACACAAAAAAACTTCATGTTATACATGCTCCAAGAGCATGCTTGCGTACATTCTTAAGAGTGGTCGCCTGAAATTCAACCCGGCATGATGGGCGAGGATGTCTTCACCTGCAATTTCTAACTGAGATTTGAGATTTTTTTTAATCCCAAGAAGCCTCGACAATTCCATGAATTTATCAACCGCCGCTTTTACAAATTCATCATGACCAGGCACTGAGTTGACAGAATCAAGTCGCAATACTGGGGTCCGCCATCCAGGTTCATGCCTACCTTCACTCGAAACCATAAGACGTTCACCTACGGCTTGGTAGGTATTTGCGCACGCAGGAATAAAGTTGGGCAGTACGGCGAATGATACCAACACACCTTTAATCCCGTTTAATGAGCATGCATCAATCAGGCGCCGCATAATATTTGCTGCAGCATGGGCTTTATTAGAATGTGTCAACGTGCTTCTGAAGGTTTGGTCCGTTTCATCAAAAAGCACCATTGTTCCTGGTAACCCGAGATGGAATAATGATGAAAGTACTGTATTTAAAACCAGTTCAGCATTTCTTCTTGATAAAGGGTTTTTAACCCCCGTTACTCCCAATTTTCTCAATTCAACAGCGCTTACTCGCTGCCCGATCAGGAACTGGGCCAGTTTTTCTTTAGCAGCGGGATTGAGGTTCTGATTTTGCTTCAGATACGTATCTATTGCATTAACAAACCCTGTATGGGGAAGGTGAAAAGACTTAAGAGGGTTTTCAGATGCCCAACCATTTAGGGCTAACGCATCGAGAATTTTAGGTAAAGAGCGAACAACTTTGCCATCAAATCGGCATTGAATCTTTTCCATGATGTATCGAGTAATGGATTCCCAGTATATAAAATTCATCGAATGGGATAATTCAACCTCTACGACGAGCATATGTCTTTTTATTGCAATATCCTGAAATAATTGAAGCAGATGGGTCTTACCTGAACCGTATGCGCCCTCAAAAAATCTACAGGTAGAACCTCCTTGAGCAATAAAATTATCTAATATTTCTTTTTCAAAATATTTGAGAAAATCATGAGATCCGACATCAAGGATGGATGCGGCACCGATTGAGGGAACTCCGATTTGAGCCACGCACTCAAGTGCTTCAATTATTGAATTGCGCGTATATGTCATGTTGGCGATCTCTAAACGATTATATGGCAAATAGTTTTATAATCCTGAAATGCATCCAATCCATTCACGATGATACCTTTTTTGTTGCTAACTTCATGCTGGCTGCCAGACTGAAGCTTAATCCTTTTGTTTGGAGGGATCTGGCTTGATGCGCTGCAATAGAGGTCAAGATTGTATAAGAAAGCCCATAATGGCAGTTCTTTTGCCGGTTGTTTTGACTCAAGAGCTGATCTGAAAAGAGCTACCTGTACCTCTCGATAAAAATCCAATGCTGGCACAATATGAGCGTTAGGTTCGTTTGTTTCAATACGCTTCCATTTTAAATATTCGTATGCAGTCCAAAAAACATCTGTAAGTTTTTCTGGCGGCAGAGTCATATCATCAAGTTGTTTTTTAGCCTCAACATATTGTTTTTTCAAATTATCGCAACTTGAAACAGAAAACCATTTGACAATGACTTCGTTGTTGTATGTAAATCTTGCGCTTGCCTGTTCAGCCCTCAGTTGCATTTCAACAGACCCTATGCGCCAGGCATTGTTAAACTCGCGAATAGAGATTTTTGCTTCTTTTTGAAAGCGTATAAAATCGGTGATATGTCTTCCAAATTCAGCTTTACGAGCTGATATGAGTTCCGCTAAAAATGATGTCGCCTGAGCTTTCCATTCATCTAAGGCTTTACTGATGATTTCTTCAGCCGGTAAAGCGCGAAGCAACTTGTCGAATTCAATTAACCCTTCCGATTTTTTTAGGTTCACTTTTTCAAACCCAGCAAAGTATCGCGTTATATTTTGCAGGCTTTTTAATAGGGGCTTAATCTCTTCCATATACCCTCCCTCTCCCAGATTTACCTTGTAAAAAAATATAGTTTTTTCTATGTATTGCGATGTCTCAGTACTTCTTCTAACCAAAACCTTTTTTGACATCAACTGAATGCCAATTCTCGCGCGAATTTAGGCGATATCGCACCTCTTCATTCTTTATCATTCTTTTACAGATCTTCTTTGTTGATATTTGATATCGTTCAACCCAGGAAAACCTCAAATTTTATGAGGTACATACTTTCAATTCTCATGAAGGGAAATACCTATTTCGACTTTACCTCTTAAACCAAGCACTTTCGATAAATGAATAATATTTTTTATATGTGCTTCAGCATTAAATTTTACATCGACATGGAATTTATCAATTTGTTTCCAATAACCATTTCTTTCAATGATTTTATGTTGGGGTACATTGTTTATTAAATACTTGTCTCCCTCTGAATGGCTATAAATAGGCAATTGATTATGGACCAAATAACCTTCGGATATAAGAAATGTGATTAATAATTCCATAAGATTTGCCCAATTCTTAACCTCGTATTTAAGTTCATTGAGTTTTAATAAAAAAGGTTTGGTACTCTTCCCTAATTCAAGATATTGCAATTCTGATAGCGAATAAACCTTATACGGAATATGGTCATTACTCATATTAGCTCCTTTATAATTTCTGCATAATAATGAGGTATAATTTTCAAAACAACCAAATATAGTAACTGTCGAAAAACACTCAACCTTAGCTATATTTCGATCTGGTGATCGATGGATCAAAGGTCAGAATAGAACGCAAATCATTCCATAAACGTCTGCGATTGACAAAAAACAGCCATTTCTAAATCTTATCGATGTGGAAAAATTGAAAGATGTCAAACATATGAATAACCCCATCAAAATATATTATTTATGGCGAGAACCTAAAGGTCGAAATTTCGGGCGATCATGTTCCTCCTAAACAATTTTATACAACAAATATCAGGAGTCCATGTCCGTTTCTCTAATTCTTTATTTGTGATGGGTCTCACATTTTTTTAAGTTCGGCATAATAGGCTATGCTCATTTTTTCATCCAGCAAAGATTTTTCCTGTATGGCTCATTCATGAAACGTTTAGGATTTAATAATACAATCAATCCATTATCGCCTTCAGCAAGGCATCCCTGGCATCGGAATAAAACTGGATATCGATTTTGGTGGCCATATCGTCTGACAGGTCAATCATCTGTTTACGACAGGAGACGGGCATTAATAATGACAATGCGCCTTTTTCAACGGCAATTTCCGTAATATTGACGGCATTGTGGATCGGTTCGATAGAGCCGCCCAGATTGATTTCGCCGCAGATGATAAGCCCACCACGAATGGATTTTTTCAATAACGCAGTGCAGAGCGCAACAAGAGCAGGGATACCCACTTTAGCGCCTGATTTTGAGGCGTCAAAGGCTCTCAACTGAACTGTGAATTCAATGCTGCCGGGATCTTTATCGCCGACCAGTTGGGCAGCTCGCGCATAAAGGTTTTGTTCCGCACACCCTAAACTCTCGCGAAAAGCCTGGGGGATTGGTTTGTTGAGTATTTTTACGCCTGATCCCGGCCCTTCGTTAATTTCAATACGATAGAGTCCTGCATGTTCATCCGGTCCCCCCGGACTGATTGTCCATATTTGCCCAGGTTCAAGCGGATCGCTGCCGATACTGTTTTCACTGTGCAATTCAGGGGTGGAAACGAATTTTTCAACGCCGTCCGCCCCCATCACATAACTAAAGTGGGTATTGCGGAACTCCGCCGCGCCAATTCTTTTCTGCTGCTCTTTCACCCGTCGCCTGGCTTCAAGCGCAATACGGACCGCCCATTCAATATCTTCATCCGGAATATCCATATCAGTACCGGGATAAAGCAGCTTCAAAAGCCCGCTGATGGTTTTATTGACGGCATTGATATCCCGACCACTGAACGCGCCACCAAAGAAAACACGATTTTGGAGAAGTGATACCCGGCTTTGATTCCGGAGCTGGCTCCAGCATTCCGAAATGAAATCACTCACCAGACCAAAATGATTCGTGAGCAGTTCTTTGTTGATCTTGGGCACATCCCAGCCTGGAAGATAGGCATGAATGCGGTCCATAAAAGCCGTATCGTTTTGCATTTCCAGCGGCATGGGTCCAAAGAGATGTCCAATACGTTGCTGATGCTCAATATCCACTTCAAAGTTTCCGACAAGAACCAGGCTGCCGTCAGCCCGAATGCTTTCCTTTCCCCGGCTGAACTCCCCCGATTCCATATATCCCTTCATGATGTTGATACCGTCTTTCTGATCAAATGAGATACCCGATATTTCATCAAAACAAACCACATCATATTGACACACCAACCCACGCTGGCCGTTTCCCATATGAACAAACATTCTGGCAACCGTCGCTTTTCCCCCGGAGATTAGATGCGCATAGGGAGAAATCTGTTGAAACAAATGGCTCTTGCCGGTTCCTCTTGGCCCCAGTTCAACGAGATTGTAATTTCGTTCCACAAACGGAACCATTCTCAGAAAAAATGCGTTTTTAGCGCGTTCATTCAGAGCTGTCGGTTCCAGTCCGATGCTGCGCAATAAAAAGGATTTCCATTCTTCGCTGGTGAATTTTTTCCTGGCATCCGACAATAAATCCAAAACATCCCGCTTGGATAACTGAATTTCCCGCAAACTCTCTATTCCAAATGGTCGTCCTTTATTCTCCTGGGCAATACCTGCGTCATAGGTAAGTGCGATTTCAGCATAAAAACCGCCGGTTAACATTCGTTCGTGTCGATTGACCAGGTCGCCGTTAATCCGCACATCGGTCAATTGTAGACTTGGCAAAGTCGCCACATAGGAGTCTGATCTGGCATCCAGGCGTGCGGTGATTAAGTCAATTATTTTAACTTCACCTTGTTCCCTTGCCCTTGCCTTGAAAAGTTCCTGTTCACCTGCTTTGACTGTTTTTGATTTGAGTTGACGTTCTACAATTTCCAGACCTTCCTCGATCTCTGCCTGGTCGATGCTCGCACAATAACGACCCAGCAAAAATTCAACCACATAAGTCGGTACCGGAAACTGACGGCTAAAGGTGCGAACAAGGTCTTTGCGTACCAGATACCCATCCAAAGTTGAGGCTGCCAATTTGTCAATATGATCTAATTCAATCATTTGCCTTCTCCACCAATAACAGTTGCGACCTGAGCCACAAGCTCATTTTTTGAATCAATCAAAACAATCATTGCATCTTTACCTTCAAACTCTTCATTTTCAATCACAACAGAAGAAGTTCCATTTTCTTTTAATGGCTTTATGCTTACGACAACACTGCTTGATGGATCTCCTGGCTGCAACCGAATATCAAGTGACAAATCCGGGCATTGCCCTTCCACAGCAACAGTGCAGCGCAACCCTTTCCACACAATATCGGTAAAATCCAGTGAATTCGGCCATTTCAATTGGGTGCCGGCGGAAACGATTAATTCAAGCGTCAAACATTCTTGCAAGCTCAATCCACCATGGGAATATTCCAAGCCATTACGAAAACAACTAACCCCATTGGCCATGGCAATTTGCTGGTTTGGGTTCCAATACCATGGATAAAGGTTTTCCTTTATAACTGCTCCTGGTTTTATGATTGCACATCTTCCCCATTTATTGTCTGTGAGGGCGCTTGGAAGTTCGTCTTTCGGCAAACCACCGGGAACTAAAATCCATCCATGGTCGGTAACAACACGAACACTTTTCCAACCGGCTTCCATAAGCGCAATAATACGATCCCTTATCTCATTTAAAAAACCGTCAAGGTACTTCGACAGTTTCCAACCCCTTTCATGCCCTTCATGATCAATATTGCCGAATTCCGTCCATCCGTGAGATTTTTTATCTCCGCAGATTTTAGAGTCGATCACTTCCCAATCTGAATCTTTAAGTAATTTTTTAAAGTGATATCCGCCTTTAAGCGATTGCCCCGATTCTTTAACACCCGGTTCAAAATCAGTATTTGTTTCCAGGCCGATTATTTTCTTTTTAACCGGAGAAACGGCGGGTTTGCCTGTTGCGGTGATACTTGGCAACGCCGCCCATACCGGTTTTTCGCTAACAAGATATGCGGCATCACTCAGTTTTCCAGATAATCGTTTGGCAGCATCAAATCGAAGTCCATCGACAAAAAAAATACATTCTCCCTCTGCATAGGAAGGCAATGTTGTATTTTCAAAAGATCCCCCCGGATAAGCGGATTGATCAACTATTTTCTGCAAATACTTTGCCGCTTCCCCCGCCCATGGCAGATATAATGCCCGGATAGCAATTGAAATTGCATCCACATCCTCGGCTTTTGAGATGCATGACAGGGCCTGCATAGCGGCATCATCGGCGAGCCATCCGGAATTAATATATCCAGCAGTAAGATCCTCTATATTTCCAGCAGTTAAACTGTTTTCAGTTATTTTCGCCAGGACTGCTAAATGCGCCAGCGCAAAGGCGAGTGGTGATTCTCCCAGTTCCCCCCAAACAAGCTTTCGTCTGTCCGCATGTTTTTTTTCAAGCTCCAGCAACTGGCTTCGGGTTTTATGGTTCGGGAGATTTTCAAGATGTTTCAGTTCTTTACCCAGACTGTTTTCAGCGTTATCATTCCATTGAGGCCAGGAACCATGAGATGTGGCATTTGAGAATAAATCAAGCGGTGGCATGGGGCACTGACGAATACGGGCAGGTATATTCAAGTATAGCCTGGGGGCCTCGCAAAACCTTCCCCACACCGCCCGCCAGGGGCCTTCATGGGTTGCAAGTTTTACGGCACCAGCAAGAACACCATCTTTTGCAGGGTTAAAAGCCAATTGCGATTTACAAACCTCGACAAACGCCTTCCATTCATTCTCGCCCCGTCCATTTTGGAAAGTATCTCCTTGGTCAAGCCATTGCAACAGATCCCGAACCGGGTCCCCCCCACTCAGGAGTTTATTAAAATAATCCTTGTCTAACTTTTTATTCTTCAACAGCTCGATTTCTTCATCCAGCAATCGGTAAAGGGCCATTTGCATGGCGTTTTTCGCATCATTGTCCTGGGCAACATCCAACCCCAGGCCTCCCTGGTCTGATTTAAGAAAGGCAAGGATGGTCCAATCCTTGGCATTGAGTTGCGACCAAATCACCCCACGGTATTGAAGTTCAGCCAAAGGTTTCAATGGGTCCGGGCAGGTCTCCACTGCCCGCAGATCCTGGCGGCTGACACCGGGCAAATAAAAAATCGGGGGCAGGTCGTCGGGTAGAGATAAATCGCCTGGCTTCTTTGCAATCACACAACGCAGCCAGATGGCCGGACCGATACGTTTTTCGGGCGCATAATCTCCCAAAACCATCAGTTCCGGTATTTCCATCTGAAGCCGAGGGATAATGGCCTCCCATTGCCGATCTCGATCCGGCCAAAGGATGCAGGCCGGGGCTGCCTGAACTTCAGGATTAAATATTGCGGCGAACCGGAGATTTTCTTTTAATTTGTCTATGATGCGCATGATTTTTAGCAATATTCTGATGAATATGAATTGGATGGTAACATCATTTTTACAAGGTAATGCAAGGTATGTTGCTATGCAAAAATAACATTACGTTGTGGTTTATCGGTCAATTTTTTCAATTTCCTCAGATGCTGTCTATCTGAAAAAGCTTCATCGTATGTTCCACCAATTTTTTGGTACGGGCCTCGATCAGAGCCACGCTCCAGGCATCTGCGGCAGCCAGGTCTTCATTCAGCTTGAGTCCATTCTTATAGCCCACCGACCGGCCCTGCCGGTCAGTACGGTCCCGCTTCTCCCCAAAGCTTTTGTTGCCCAAAGCACTATTAAAAACAGAGATGGTCAAATTCCCCAGCTTATGTACGTGGGTCTGTTGAATTTCTTTTGCTTTTTTTTCGTCACCTCCAGCGATCATTTTTACCCAGGGCGTCGGTATGTTGGGGCCTTGAGGAAAAATATGCTCAATGGTCCAGATAAACTTCTTTTTCTCTGTGCGCCACAGATCAACCCAGGTTTCCTTGGTCATGGCCTGTTCCGCCAGCGCACAAAGCACAAACCGGGCAACCCACGAATTTTCATCGTATATGGCCCCCTCCAATCTGATCCGAAATGCATCATTCGATGCGGAAACGCCAAGCAACATATTATAAATGGTGTTTGCGACGTCGTCTCTTGAAAGATTTTGCACTTTGGCAATGATGTTCATAAACAGCCTGGTCAAATCTCGGGTGGGGGGTGTGTCGGTCAGATTGCGGCGAACAAAAAAACGCACCAAAAACGGGATGATTTTTTCAAAATGATTATCGGTGAGTTTTAATTTTTCCTTTCTATCAAAAAGATACAACAGCAACAAATAGGCGGGTGCACCTTGAATCCGCTCAAGCTCCTTAAAGGGCTTTTCCAGAATATCAGGGGAATCCTCGCCATTTCGGGAAAGAAACAATGCATAAATTTTTGCCGCACTGCTGATTTTTTTCAGGCATTCCCTGGCATCATGATCGATGAATTTTTCATATATCTGGATCATGTTTGTTCGGGTGGCCACCGGCACCTGGTGGATTGCCTTGAAATCATCCTTAAAAGCATTGTAATACTGGCGGAAAAAACGTTCCTGAATGGAATAGTCCTCTCCGAGATATCCCAAAAGACGATTCCAGTGCCCGAAATAATAATCAATTTTTCCAGGTTCAATGGTTTCCAGGCGGGCAAGGAGTTTATTCTTAATCAAATCAATGGCAGTAAGCGGCATCCCCCGGTTATTCAATGACTCAAACAAGGTATAGGCATCCGCATGGCTCGCCACTTCGATTTTAACCAGACATGCGCGGCTGACCTTATCCAGAAACTCCAAAATGGTTTCCGGCGGGTTTTCTTCATCATCATTGGAATATTTAACACGGTTCTGAAAATACCGATAGGCGTGAAAAACCTTTCGATTGCCGGCGTGTGCCGGAATTTCATGCGGGCTGATAATACCAATTTCGGATAAAACCGCCTGATAGTCATCCTGATTGTGGTTCTGGATCTGGGGTATCAGCCGTATTTCATCATCCCCTTTTTTCAGCACCAACTTGCGTTTCAGATTGAACAGCTCAACCTTCTGATCTTCATCCAGCTTGATCTCCTGGTTTTTCAGGATATCGTAAACCGCCGCAAACAAGAGCGACAACGTCATCAATCGCTGCTGCCCGTCCACCAGTTCCAGTTTTTGAATCCCCAAAGTATCCTTTGATTGATTGATACAAATCATGGAGCCCAGGAAATAGCCCGGATCATTATCCAGAATATCATCAAACAGATTTTCCCACTGTTGTTTGCCCCAGCTATACTCACGCTGATAGCGGGGTACCGCATAGATGACGCCTGCTTCAATGTCAAAAATCTGCGAAATTGGGTAATTATTAACGGATTTGATCATAAGCCCTCTATAATGGAAGCCGTTTTCCGATAATCTTCCAGATACCTGTCAAAAGAAAAATTATTACTTGATATGGCTGAGATGAAATCATTGGTCCAGTTCCCGCATTTCTCTTGTAAAGAATGCATACTGGATTCCGGTGAGATCACTCCTTCCGGGCGGGTTGCATAATCCGTAAGCACATTGAGTGCCGCGTAACCGTGGGGACCCATTTGTGAAAAATAAAACTCGGTTATTTTTTGGGTCTGATTCCTAAAAGCGATTAATGTTTCTACCCGCTTCGGCTTTTCATACACATCTTTGAGTACTTGAATATCAAAGGCTTTGCAAAGAATGGGCAGCATACTGTCTTTCGGGACGTAATAGCGTTGGAGTTGATGGAGCTTTTCCGTGAGCTGATTTTCAAGTTCTCGAATTTTTTTGATATTTTCTATAAACCGGTTAACCCGATATCCGCCATGGCGGGTATGGGCATAACTGAATTCGATGCTTTTATTGCCGAAAATCATGCCATTCAAACAAATCCATCTGCAAAAACCTATCTCAAATCGCAGAAGCCGTGTTCTGTTGTAACTATTGGTGATGCGAAGGAATGCCGTCCATTTATCCTTTTCCCATGGAGAAAACTCAGTGGATTTATGAACCAAATCAATATGGCAGAACGACCGAGTCTTGGGCATGGTGACATTCATGCAAAACATATCTTCTTTTTTCGTGTTTTGAAAAACCTTCTTCATGATATCTGAGGCTTGATGATACGCATCTTCATTGGTTACCAGTTCATAGTCATTTGTCACCACAGCGAAAGGATGATCTTTTTCAATATCAACAACGGCAAAATGCCTCGGAAGTAGCTTGTATTTTTCTCTGGCGGACGGAAACAACTCCTGCTGCCTGTCGTCTTTTTCTTCATTTATTTCCATAAACAACGGCCGCAATTCTACGGGGAAAAATGCTATTGAAGGATCTACTGATGTAACCTTTTGAGCTACCATAGAGTTATACCTCCTTAAGTTTTTGCTTTGCGGCCCGTTTTTCGGCCAGGGCCAAATGATGATCATTAATACGATCGCCGTTGAATAGATGATACCAGGGGGCGAGGGCCACGTCTTTGCCCCGGTCTTTTTCCCATTTGATGTTGGGTTTGTCGCGCAGGACACCTGCGCCGCGTTTGCCCACATCGGGTGCTGAAATAAACGGGCGGATGTTTAAGCGCACGCCGTCGTTCAGGTCCGGGTTCCAGCCAATGGGTTGTTTGTCGATGGGTTTCCAGCGGACAAAAATGTCATAGCCATAGCCTTGATCGGGATAGCCCTCGCCTTCAAGGATCAGTTCCAGTTTTTTCTTTAAGGCTTCGGCAGCGGCCAGTTTTTCCTGCGCGCCATCGATGCCGGCGGTGATGTCCTGTTTCTGGCGGCTGATCCAATCGCCCAGGTAGGTATAGATAAGGGTTTCGAGTTTTTTGCGGTCCAGCTTGTGGTAATTGACCAGGGCGGCAAACCCATCATGCAAGCCATCCCAGATGTGCCAGATGAAGGGGCGGTGATGGAACAGCTTGCAGTGTTGGGTGAAGAACTTGTCCCGGAACCAGGTCTCCAGGGTTTTGCCCACATGATCGGCGCTGGCGAGGAGCCGGGCCAGGGTGTCGCTGGACCACGCATTGCTATAGGCTGCGGCCAGGAGATTGAGCAACCGGTCAGCGGCGGAAGATTCTCCCCGCACCGGCGGGATGCAGACAATGCCGTCATCATCCGCATAGGGCCGCAGGACTTCGCAGCGGTTCACCCATTCCCGCTGTTCATCTGCCAGTTCCATGTCGGGGTCCAGTTCCGTGGGCCAGCGGTAGCCCAGGAGCCGGGCCACGGCAACGTTCAGCACGGTGTTGTCCTTGCGCAGGGAGCCGTGGGCGGTCCATTTTTTCTTCTCATCCCAGACCACCGAGCCGCAGGGATGGCCGTGAAATATCCATTGGGTGGGATCATCGGAATAGGGTTTGGGCAGTCCGTTGGGGTATTTTTCAGCAGTGATGCGGTTCCAATGCTTGAGGTCAAAGGGTACCTGCAAAAGTGCAGTGTTCGTTGTAAAGAGCCCCCTGCTATTCTCTTTAAGCCTTTCTATAAATTCTGATGAACTGCAAAATGTCCAAATTGGTAGCAAGTGTTGTGGATCTTTTGGAAGTACGGGCGCGATATTGCTATCGAACCTATTTCCGAGAAATAGCACAGGACGTTTTTCTCCAGTTTGCGACAAACCAACTGCCCATTTTCCAACAGCAACGCTATCCAGTCGCGGACGAATCATTCCAATTCCCTGGGTTGACCAGTTAATAATTTTTTCAAGCCCTCCGAACTCCTGCCTGTCTTTGCTTGAGGACTGACAAAATTCCCAGTCGTGTCTTTCTGGAATCTCCCAATACCTCCTAATCCATTTTTCATCATCTCCCGTTTTTATTCCCTGCGGGCAGTCGCAATATTCAAAGAGAAGTTTTTTGTCCCCATATGAACTTGGCTGTATTCTGTAATCAGGATTCAAAAGTTGATCATTTTGTTGCAGTACAGATAGAGTCGATCTCTTTATGCCATTAGATTTTTCATCAGCGTTTTTTGCGTCAAATACGTCTATCAACATAAATCCCAAATTATTTAAGCAGGATTTTTTCTCAAGAATCAAAAGGATAACGTCAACCACTTCTCCAGTGATTGTTTCAAATGCTCGTGGACCGAGAAAGGCTAACGAACTGAGAGAATAAGTCTGCAGAACGTGTTTTCTAAGCGACTTAAAATAATCCTTATTTGCTAAAGCACTTGGGGTAACTACCGCATAACAACCATTGGTGCTGATGTTATACTTCAAATATTTTTCAAGAAAAACTGTTGATAGATCGCCTTTTGAAAGTTCATAAAATTTTGAAAAATGCTCTTTAAGGAATTCGTTTTGTTTTCTGATTCCAAGATAAGGTACATTTGTTGTTACCAAATTAAATTTTTTCGTTAGGAGGTGAGAAGCTTTTGCGATCCCTCTGGCGACCACACTCATCTCAGCTTTTTCATCATCCTTCTCTACCGCCAGAGCCTTTGTCAGTAGCGGCCCAACCTCTTCCCACTTCAGTTCAAACAGCGATTCCTTGCCGAGGCTTGCCTCTATGTTAATCAGGCTACCGAGAACCGGCGCATCCTTGAACTGTTTGTACAGATCCTCCAGCGCCAAGCGCAGGTTGGTGTTATCACCCGCAAGGGCCAGCCATTCTTCCTTCTTGGCGCTGATCGCCGATCCTGAACATGCAACATTTAATTCCGGCAAGGGCCGATAGCCACCCGCACCCGGATATTTCCAGGCAGCCAGAGCTAGGGCGAAAGCGGCCAGTTCCACACAGCGCTGGTCGATTTCCAAACCATGGATGTTTTCCCGCAGCACCGCATCCACGGCATCTTTGGGAGAAAGTCCTTCCAGTTCCCGGCGCATGGCCACCAGCATCAAAAACACTGCCACCAGAAAATGGCCGGAACCGCAACAGGGGTCCAGGGTTTTGAGTTCGCTTAAATGGTTCGGCCAGCCATCGAACGTGCCGGCGGCAGGCTGCCAGATTTCTTCATCCGCAGATGACGCAGATTCACGCAGATTATTTTTGGGAACTTTGATAAAACGAAGGTATTCCAGAGGTACGCCAGGTATGGCAAAGAATTCTCTAACCGCTTCTTCTGTTTTGAATCTGCGAACATCTGCGCAATCTGCGGATAGTTTTTTCCCCACCCACCAGGCCCCCAGGGAATTGTCCAGAAGAAACGCCACCATATATGGCTCGGTAAAAAGCTGGGTCACGGCCGGGAGTTCCCGCGCACCGATCTTGACCTCGGAGGCATTGACCGCGTCTTTTCGCTTGGCCTGCCAGAACTGGTATACCCAGCCCAGGGAATCGGAAGCTGTAAAAACATCAGCGGGAAGATCCGCCAACAGCTTTTCGAGCTTTTGCTGATGCTCTGGCGGCAGGGCCAGTTGAAACACCGGAGAGTCCAGGCGAAATATCTGGGGCAACATGCGGGCCGCAAACCGGGCCGCCAGCTCCCAGCCATTTTTGGCCCCTTCATCCGCCGCCAGATCTTCACATTCTTCCAGTGTCACGGGAACCGGTTCAAGCGGATCGGGATACATGAGCAGATTGTTTTCCGCTAAAAACCGAGCAAACAGCATGCGGTGCCAGTGCTCATAGGCGACCTCCTCAATCAGACGGTCCATGGTCTGAATTTTGCCGCCATTTAAAGTGTCCCCCAGTTGGCGGCCATGAATCCGCAGCCGCCGCCGCAAATCCCGGTCGGTTTCATTTAAATGGGAAAACGGGGCTGCTTCCCCCACGCCGAGCTGATCCAGGGAGGCTTTGGCGGCATCTTCCGCGATGTCCCGAGCGGCTTTTACCGTGCGTTCAAGCTGATTTCTTAAAGTCTTTTCTAATGTGGGCATTATTTAGACCTCTCGGGGCACTCTCTTTTCTTCCAAAGTCAAGTGATGATCATTGATCCGGTCGCCGTTGAATAAATGATACCAGGGGGCGGATGCCACGTCTTTGCCCCGGTCTTTTTCCCATTTGATATTGGGTTTGTCGCGCAGGGCGCCTGCGCCGCGCCTGCCCACATCCGGGACTGACATGAACGGGCGGATGTTTAGGCGCACACCGTCGTTTAAGTCCGGGTTCCAGCCCACGGGTTGTTGATCGAGCGGTTTCCAGCGGACAAAGATATCATAGGGGGCCTCGCCTTCGAGGATCAGTTCCAATTTTTTCTTGAGGGAAAGGGCCGCGTCGAGTTTTTCCTGCGCGCCGTCGATGCCGGCTGTGATGTCCTGTTTCTGGCGGCTGATCCAATCGCCCAGGTAGGTATATATGAGGGTTTCGAGTTTTTTGCGGTCCAGTTTGTGGTAATTGACCAGGGCTGCAAACCCGTCGTGCAGGCCGTCCCAGATATGCCATATAAAGGGCCGGTGCTGGAACAGCTTGCAGTGCTGGGTAAAAAATTTGTCCCGGAGCCAGGTTTCCAAGGATTTGCCTGCGTGGTCGGCGCTGGTGAGAAGCCGGGCCAGGGTGTCGCCGGTCCAGGCATCGCCGAAGGCTGCGGCCAGAAGATTGAGGAGCCGGTCGGCGGCGGAAGATTCGCCCCGCACCGGCGGAATGCAGACAATGCCGTCTTTGTCCGCATAAGGCCGCAAAGTTTCGCAGCGGCTCACCCATTCCCGCTGTTCATCGGATAGTTCCATGCTGGCATCCAGCTCGGCGGGCCAGCGGTAGCCCAGGAGCCGGGCCACGGCAACGTGCAACACTGTGTCGTCCTTGCGCAAAGGGCCGTGGGCGGTCCATTTTTTTTCCGCATCCCAGACCACGGACCCGCAGGGATGGCCATGGAAGATCCATTGAGTGGGATCATCGGAATAAGGCCTGGGCAGGCCGTTGGGGTATTTTTCGGCGGCGACTTGGGTCCAGTGGTCGAGATTGAAGGGGACTTTCGCCAAGGTAGCGGTAGCTGTGTCTAAGCGCTGTGTGAGCTTCGTAAGTTCCACCTTAAAATCGGGGGAAGCCATGTAGCACCATATCGCGAGACGATCATCGGGATTGTTCGGTACTATTGCAGCCGCCATTTTATCATGTTTGTACCCAAACCCTAAACTGGGGGTATCATTTTTTATTCGACCGAGTATTACACTATTTTTTGTCCATGCAGCATTGCCTTGAATTCTTGCAGCCTTCGAGCCCGCCAAGGCTCCATCGCCATTCTCCCATCGAAGAATAAGCTGAAGGCCATCATAAATATTTGTGCTCTGCGGTGAAGACTGGAACTTCTCCCATATCGAAAAGTATTCATCCGCTTCCCAGAAATAGAATAGATAGCGGTCTTTGTCGCCAGTTGAGAGCCCTTCCACTGACAGGGCTAAATTAGATAGCTGTTTTCCACTCCTAATAGATTCAATTGAAACTATGGCGTCCGGATTCTTCAACTGTCTTGCCTGTTCAACCCTCTTGATTTCAGCCGTCAGCAGCCCGGTGGCCTTTTCTTCGGCGGTGCGGGGTTCGGAGACATCGAGACCGTGGATGAAGGCGGACGCAAAGAGTTTATCCTTTCTCCATTTCTCCCCTTCACGCATTCCCAAAACGCCTCGGCTCAAGGTGATGAGTTGCACGTTAAAATCCCACATCGGTGTTTGAAACGCCTTGGGTCCCAGCCGTGCAATCAAATGCCAGGTATCGTTTTTCAGCAGTTTTTCCCGGAATTTTTTATAGCTTGCCAGAAAAAGCCAGTTCTGGGGCAGGACAATACTGGATGTGCCGCTTTGTGCGCATAATTCAAGACAACGATCCAGAAAAACCGTGGCCAAATCGTTTTTGGCTTCCGAATAATGCTTTTCACAAAAACCGCAAAGGGTTTCACTTTGTTTTCCTCGGGTCAAATACGGTACATTAGTGAAAATCCAATAGTATTTACCCGCCAAAATTTGTGCGGCCTTCGCCAATCCTTGGGCTGTGACCCCGGCTTCCCGTGCCTCATCCCCCCGATCTTTTTGCAGGGCCTTTTCCACGGCATCCGCCAGTCCATCCCACTGCACCAGCTTTGCCACAGCGGTGCGCATGGGATCAATCAGACTGCCCAAGATCGGCGCATGTTTGAATTCTTCATAGAGACCCACCATGGCCGTCCGCAGTTTGGCATCATCCCCGGCAAGTTTTTCCCATTCGGACCGGGTGACGCTCACCGACAGGCCGGAACAGGCGAGATGAAATTCCGGCAAGGGCCGATAACCACCCGCACCCGGATATTTCCAGGCAGCCAGAGCTAGGGCGAAAGCGGCCAGTTCCACACAGCGCTGGTCGATTTCCAAACCATGGATGTTTT
>Ga0209467_1001226_pt1 | contig 23770 bp, 25 predicted proteins | sample Higcelwee11metaG_FD_187175 | JGI IMG/M metagenome (GOLD analysis project Ga0209467, IMG submission 187175) | Freshwater pond sediment microbial communities from the University of Edinburgh, under environmental carbon perturbations - High... | ecosystem: Environmental > Aquatic > Freshwater >... | reverse complement strand
CAAGGGCCAATTCCAGCATATCCAGAGCACCGTCCAGCACCCGTGCAAATATATCCATATCTGACGGAGCAAAATTACCCAGAACATGATCCGTTACATCACCATACACCGGTCGACCGATCCCCAGACGCAAGCGTAAAAAATCACCTTTACCCAGTTGCTCCATTATGGAGCGCAGACCGTTCTGGCCCCCATGGCCTCCCCCCTGTTTCAGGCGGGCAGTACCCAATGGGAGGTCAATCTCATCATGCACAACAATCAGCTGATCTGTTTTAAGCTTATAGAACTGCAGGGCAGGCATGACAGATCGACCGGAAAGGTTCATGAAGGTCTGGGGCTTGAGCAGAACCAGTCGTTTGCCCTTACGCTCCCACTCCGCCGTCAACCCGCCAAACTGTTTACGGACAATTGAAAGTCCTTCCAGCCGGGCAATCCTGTCAAGAAACAGAAAACCCGCGTTGTGGCGGGTCCATTGGTACTTGGGGCCGGGATTACCAAGCCCTGCGATAATAATTGTATCCATAAGTTATAGGCATACACAGGCCGTGGAGTCAGTCAGACACCACGGCCTGTTTCGTGAGTAATCAGGCTGCTGCAGCATCTTCCTTAATCTTGCCCAGAACGCCGACAACCGCCGTTTTGGGGTTTTCAACGCACTTTACGCCTTCAGGCAAGACAATTTCAGAGACATGGATTGAATGACCGATCTTAAGATCTGCAATATTTATCTCAATGTGCTCAGGGATTTGTGCGGGCAAACACTCGATATGCAAGGTATGGTGATAAAAATCGAGCATGCCACCTTCCTTTACACCAGCTGGAGTTCCAAGCAGATTGACCGGCACATTAATGCGTACCTTTTCATTCATGTTAACCCGATGGAGATCGACATGCTCAGCGGTTCTCATCAGTGTATCACGCTGAATTTCAGCAACGATTACAACAACTTTATCAAGATCGCCGCCACCCTCAAGGGTAATCAGATTATTAAGTCCACCCTCACCTGCAATAGCGGCACTCAATGCCTTAGGCTCAAGGCTTACCGGTACCGGCTCCATACCACGTCCATAAACAACACCAGGAATACGTCCGGCAGCACGCAACCTGCGGCTAATCCCTTTACCAACACTGGTACGGGTTTCGATCTTCATTTGGGTCTGTTGCATGGTTTTCCTCCCAACCAAAAAGCGGCCTGTCTGACCGCAAAATTTTCCTGCTTTTATTTAAATGAATAACGAACTGACTGATTCATCTTCATGAATACGACGGATTGCCTCAGCCAGCAACGGCGCTACAGACAGTACCTTAACCTTTGAGGTACGATTTGCCTTTTCTCCAAGAGGGATGCTGTCAGTCATCAAGACTTCTTCAATAACAGAGCCATTGAGGCGGTCAATCGCTGGCCCGGAGAGAACACCGTGGGTTGCGGCAGCATATATTTTAGTTGCTCCGTTTTGTTTCAAAGCTCCGGCTGCCTGGGTCAACGTACCGGCAGTATCGATCATATCATCAAGGATAATGGCAATTTTACCCTTTACGTCACCAATCAGGTGCATTACCTCGGCAACGTTGGGGCCGGTACGACGTTTGTCGATCAGTGCCATCGGGCATTCAAGACGCTTGGCAAATCCCCGCGCCCGCTCGGTGCCACCGGCATCAGGAGTTACCATAACAATCTCCTGACCGGCAAAACGTTCTTTCAGGTGATTGAGAATGACAGGGGCAGCATAGAGATTATCTACCGGAATATTGAAAAAGCCCTGGATCTGTGCAGCATGCAGATCTATGGTAACCACTCGATCTACTCCAGCTGTTGTGATCAGGTCGGCCACCAGCTTGGCAGAAATCGGCGTTCTCGGGGCTGCCTTGCGGTCCTGACGGGCGTATCCGTAATAGGGAATTACAGCAGTAATAGTGGCAGCCGAGGCACGTTTCAAGGCATCGGTCATAACCAGCAGTTCCATCAGATTATTATTAGTGGGGGCACAGGTAGACTGCACTACGTAGACATCACGTCCACGGACATTTTCACAAATCTCCACCATAACTTCGCCATCAGAAAAGGTTTTGACACCGGCGTTACCTAAAGGAACACCTAGTCCATCGCAGATCTTCTGGGCTAGATTAATGTTGGAGTTACCTGAAAACACCCTGATTTTGTCGTACATGGTACGCGATCTACCTTTCAGACTAAGAAATACACTAAATATCAGTTTAAATCGTTTCGACTACTGCTATAAACCAGCTATTATCTTGGCCAAGCAGCTCTCCGGCCTTACGGGCGGTAACCTCATCATCAAATAATCCAAATACCGTAGGACCGCTCCCGGACATCAGCGAGCAAAGCGCACCTGCAGCGACCAATTGTTTCTTAATCTCAGAAATAACAGGAAATGCCGGGATCGTTACCTCTTCAAGATCATTTGACAAAATAGCAGATAGTTCTGTAGCGTCCTCAAACGAGTTGGGAATTGTAGCCAGACACTTCCGTTGTGTCAACTGCAAATTTTTATAGACCCAGGCAGTTGATACCGGCACGTTAGGGTTAACCAGCACCAACCAGGCTGATGGAATGGCTGCAAGCGGTGTTAGTTTTTCCCCGATCCCTTCAGCAACTGCTGTCTGTTGAAAAACAAAAAATGGTACATCTGCACCGAGACTGACGCCTATTTCCATTAACCGATCCTGTGAAAGACCACATCCCAACAGTTCGTTCAACCCTAGCAGCACAGTTGCACAATCACTGCTACCACCTCCGAGTCCGGCCGCTACCGGAATATTTTTTTGAATCTCAATCTCCACCCCACCAGTATAACCGGAGAGATCAAGCAACCTTCTGGCTGCTTTCCAGGCGATATTACCTTCACCATCCGGCACCCCTTGACACCCGCAGTTGACCCTGATACCGGGCGTATCGCTTAACTGAATCGTCACCCGATCACACAGGTTTATCCTTTGCATGATCATACGCAGTTCATGATACCCGTCAGGGCGCCGTGCAACCACATCCAGCAGATAGTTAACCTTGGCAGGGGCCTGCAGCACAATACTTTTTAACATGAAAAACTCCGTAGATAGCGGTATAAGAACTGATTTTTTTAAACCAAACAGGCTCGCAAGGCAAGGCCAAAGAAGCTTGCAGACCTTGGTATTCACCGTTATACTTCTACAACTTGCAGATCAAGCGATTTGTCGTGAAAGGAAGATGCTGATCCATGAATATCAGATTACCCGCTGAATGGGAACCACAGGACGGCGTCCTGCTGGCTTGGCCCCACCCTGCTACCGACTGGAACGAATATTTACCGGAAGTATGCGCAACTTATACCGAGCTGATCCGCCAGATCAGCCGTTTTGAACGAGTCCTGCTGATTACTCCCGATATCGGCCAGACACAAGCGCAATTATCTGCTGCCGGGATTGCTCTGTCTCAAATCAGCTGCTACCAGATTGAAACCAACGATACCTGGACCAGGGATTTTGCTCCAATCACCGTACTCGTCAATAATCAGCCGGTGCTGCTTGATTTTGGATTTAACGGCTGGGGGCTTAAATTTTCTGCCAATCTGGACAATCAGGTCACTCAAAAGCTAAAAAAACAGGGTGCCCTGCTGCCCCAGGCCAACATCATCGGACTGGTGCTTGAAGGAGGAAGTATTGAGAGTGATGGGGGCGGCACCATTTTAACCACCAGCCAATGCCTGCTTTCCCCCAACCGCAACCCGCAACTTACCCGACAGGATCTTGAAGGAGCCATGCAGTCCCTCTTTGGTGCGCAAAGGATACTCTGGCTTGAGCATGGTCATCTGGAAGGTGATGATACCGATGCACATATTGACACCCTGGCCCGGCTCTGCCCCAATGACACTATTATCTATGTGGCCTGTGATAATCCGGCTGACAGCCATTATGAGGCCCTGCAGAAGATGGAGCAGGAACTGAAACAGCTAACGACAGCAGATGGAAGACCGTACCGATTGCTGGCCCTGCCCTGGCCAGAACCGAAGTTTGATACGTCAGGCAACCGTTTGCCTGCCAGCTACGCAAACTACCTGGTAATTAATAACGCCGTGCTGGTACCCACCTACCAGGACCCGGTGGATAACGGCGCTCTGGCCATGATCGCGCTGGCCTATCCCGGACGAGAAATTATTGGCATTAACTGCCTTCCTTTGATTGAACAGCACGGTTCACTGCATTGTGTTACCATGCAGCTGCCTGCGGGAGTGCTGCCATGAAACTGCTCAAGGCAGCTCTGATCCAACAAAGCTGCAGCGATAACAGGGAAGAAACCTTTACCAGAACCAGTGCCATGGCTCGCTCTGCTGCTGCAGCGGGAGCCAAACTGATTGTTTTACAGGAACTGCACAGTGGTCCCTACTTCTGCCAGACCGAGCAGACAGACCAGTTTGACCGTGCTGAGCCAATCCCCGGACCAGCAACGGACAGGCTTGGGGCATTGGCCCGCGAACTTGGAACAGTTCTGGTCAGTTCATTGTTTGAACGTCGAGCCCCCGGCCTGTATCACAACACTGCCGTGGTATTTGAACAGGATGGTTCCATTGTCGGCACCTATCGCAAGATGCATATTCCCGATGATCCAGGTTTTTACGAAAAATTCTACTTCACCCCCGGAGATCTCGGTTTTACGCCAATCCGCACCTCGGTAGGCACCTTGGGAGTGCTGGTCTGCTGGGACCAATGGTACCCGGAGGCCGCTCGCCTGATGGCTCTGGCCGGTGCAGATCTGCTGATCTACCCGACAGCAATCGGCTGGGACCCGACTGACGATGCCGCAGAACAGCAACGTCAGCAAGATGCCTGGGTAACTGTCCAGCGTGGCCATGCCGTTGCCAACGGACTGCCGGTACTTTCGGTCAACCGGGTTGGATTTGAAGCCTCTCCTGATGCAAACGCCAGCGGAATTAAGTTCTGGGGAAGCAGCTTTATAGCCGGACCCCAAGGGGAGTTACTGGCACAGGCCAGCACAGAGCAGGAAGAGATCATTGTTGTAGAATTGAACATGGAACGCAGCGAAACAGTACGACGGATCTGGCCTTTTCTACGTGATCGGCGTATTGATGCCTACGGAGACCTGATACGACGCTACAGGGACTAGGAGCATCAGATGGAACAGTTAACAGCATCACTATCGCCACTTGATCAGGAGTATCTGCGCATTAACTTCCATGAGGCCGGATTTAGCTACCTGCTACCTGAAATCCTTAAGCTGTTTCAGGGCCAGGTTTCGGTCTACTTGACCAATATTGAGCAGTCGTTCCAGCACGGTAATCTACAGAGACTGTCAGCTGAAGCCCACAGCCTTAAAGGCTCAGCCGGTTCAGTTGGTGCAACGGCGCTGGCTGCGGCAGCCGAGTTTCTTGAGCAACATGCTGAATCAGCAGACAACACCGTATTACGAGATCGTTTGGCACAACTACAGCAGACGGCCAAACAGACCGATGACGCAATTATTGTTGAACTTGCCAATCTGGCAGTAAAAAACGACGAATTTCTCAACCTGCTCTGAGTTTCCCTTTCCTGAAAGAGACAGGGCCGCCCGATTTCCCGGACGGCCCTGTCTCTCTTCAAGCATGAATTTCACGTGACATCACTTTTCAACCCCACCTCAAGAGCAAGCCGCTCCCAGGCTGGTAAACTGCGTTCAATCATCTTCTGGTCAAAACAATAGGCGATTCTGAAATAACCCTGAGCTCCAAAGCCGGAACCCGGCACCAGAAGAATATGATGCTTCTGCGCCAGCTTGACAAACTCTACATCATCATTAATGGGCGACTTGGGAAACAGATAAAAGGCGCCATCCGGTTTGACCATACTGAACCCCAAAGCGGTAAGCTTGTCATAAAGCAAGTCACGCTTGGACTGGTAAGAGCCAAGATCAACAGAAACATCCTGCAACCCCGCCACCAGCCGTTGCATCAGAGCTGGAGCATTGACAAAGCCGAGGGTACGATTACAAAAAATCGCCCCTTCGACAAACTGCATGGCAGTTGTCATACGAGGATTAGCGGCCACGTAACCGATCCGTTCTCCTGGCAAAGCAAGATCTTTGCTGTGCGAAGTAACGACCAGACTAGACTCCACCAGGGGAAAGATATTGGGAACTGTAATGCCGTCATAGGCAATTCGGGCGTAAGGTTCATCCGAGATCACATAGACCTGATGCCCGGTACGGGTCTGGGCACGCTTGACCAGTTCGCCCAGGGCAGCCAGCTCTTCTGCCCGATAGATCACGCCGGTGGGGTTGTTGGGGGAGTTGATGATGATGGCTCGGGTCTTGGTGGTAATCGCCGCTTCAATTGCCGCCAGATCAAGCCGGAAGGTTTCACGGTTGGTCCAGACCTCAACCGGTATACCACCGTGATTATCAATATAAAATTTGTACTCAACAAAGTAAGGGGCCAATATGATGACCTCCTCACCGGGGTTCAGAATAGTCTTCAACGCCACATTCATGGCGGCACCGGCGCCGCAGGTCATAATGACATGCCCGGCGGTCACCGCCAGCCCAGAATCCCTGGCAAGCTTATCGGCTACAGCAGCGCGAGTTTCCGGATAACCGGCATTATTCATATAGCGGTGCATACCAGGCAACGGGTTTTGTACCAGTTGCCGCAAAGCTGCTTCGAAGGCCTCCGGCGGCTCAATATCCGGGTTACCCAGGGTAAAGTCATAGACATTGTCAGCACCAAACTCCTGACGCAACCGTTCGCCTTCTTCAAACATCTTACGAATCCAGGATGATCGGGAAATATATCCGGCAATCTTATTTGCTATAGCCATGGTATCGAAATCTCCATAACAGTTTATTTTTTCAGTTGTTCAACGATAGCCGGAATGGCCCGTTTGAAGGCAGACGCAAAGGCCTTCTGGATTACGTCCTGATGTAGCTGTTCGCGATCTTTGACAGCAAAATCAGAAAACCTGGATTCAAAACTCAGGGTGTTTGTTTTGGCCCCTTTTAACCAGATTTCTACTGAAAAACTGACCCGACAATCAGCTTCATATTTAACGAGAGAGCGTACTTCATCAATATGCATGGTACTTGCCGACAGTACCAACCCGTGCTCAATCCCTTTATGCAGTGTTTTATCAATCCGTACCGCATAACCGGCCCGCAGTAACTCCTGTTGCAGGGCATCTCTAACCAGTGCGGAAGGTGCGGAAGGGCTGGTAACATTTCCTGTTACCTTGCCGCTGGTATCCTTGACCTCTCCCAGAACCCACTGAATCCTCTCTCCGACACCGACAACAGTCCCTTCCAAAGCGGACGCAAGAACTACAGTCCCCCCCGGTCCCTTACTATCACCGACCGGTTGGTAGGAAGGTTTCAATTGCAAATCTGCAGTAGCACACCCACCAAGCAGACCAATCATAAGAACCGGCAGAATACGCCTGAACGCCTTTAAGACCTGTGAAAGAGACATACGTGCTCCCTCCTTTTCAGCTTTATTTTAGGGGAACACTATACCGGGAAAGGGAAGAAACGCAAGAGGGGTCTACACAGGAAGAACTTCATTTTCCGCTTCTCCACGGCTACTGATGGCCAGAGCCGTCTGCTTTACCAACATCTCCACGACCTTACGACGAGCACCGGAAAGCAGGCGTTGTACCGTTCCACGCGAAACCCCCATACTGATCCCAGCTTCTTCCTGAGTTTTTCCCAGACCATCACACAGATGTAACGCCTCAAGCTCATCATGATAAAGCGTAATGCATGCAAGCTGCCCCAGCGGGGTTCCGGCAGGCTTGTAGACCGCCTCAAAATTTGCCCGATGGGGACAGCTGCATTGCCTTGGTTTACGGGGACGGCCCATTTATCAGACTCCTGCTGCTTTTCCAAACAGTCTATCAGTTAACTTTACGTACCAGGCTGCCGACTGCACCTGAATAATGTAGGCAAGGGCGATGACCAATGCTGCATCTGAGCAGGTCTTGCCAAAGACGTTGATTGCCAGGGCAAGGGCGATTGAAAGGTTACGCATAACCGAACCGTAGACCAGCGCAATGGCGTCGCCACGGGGCAACAGCAGTTTTCCAACCAGCGTACTGAGCAGGTAGTTGATGCCGTACAGCACCAGTAAAGGTATCAGTATGCTCACCAGCATATTGGGTCGGCAGGCAATATCCTGCGCCTTCAGGGCGATGGCAATAAAAACGATCCCCAGTACCCCTAGTGTGGAAAGTGCAGGAAAGCGTGGTGCCCATTGCTCCTGAAACCCTTTGGGACCAAACTTTTTGATCAGCGCGGTCTGGGTGGCATAACCGGCAACCATTGGCAGAAACACTATGATTACAATCTGCCGGAATGTTGCACCAACATCAACCGCCACATGCGCGCCCATCAACCACTGAACATAGAAAGGCGTTGCCAGTGATCCCAGGATCAATCCAACCACCGTCATCTTGACCGCTGCCTCAAGATTGCCCTTGGCAAAACCGGTCCAGGAAATGGTCATGCCACTGGTGGGCAGCAGTGCTGCCAGCAACAGTCCCAGAGCTGCAAACGGTTGTTCTGGAAAGAATAGCTTACCCAGACCATAGGCAATAAAAGGCACGATACCAAAGTTAATCACCTGTGTCAGCAACTGAGCCTTGCCGTCCCCCCCCTCAACCACCTTTTTAAGTTTAAGGGTAACCATCATTGGGTAAACCATCAGGAAGGTAAACGGGATAATCAGCAGCTTAAGCCAGGCAGCCCCGGCAGGATTGAAATAGCCATAAAAAAATCCAGCGATCATCATAATCGGGATTGCAGTAATCAGATTTTTAGAGATTGTCGCCAGCAGCTTCCACATAGAATCACCCACACTCCTTTACTTACATATATTAATTGTTACAGAGATGCATGAATTGCCTGCTCTATTTCGTCATAGGTGCTGCCTACCGACACGGCAAATTCGGCATCCTGTACCAGCGCTTCAATCATCTCCTTATTAAAGCGCAGAAACCTCACCTGGGTACGCCCCTCTGTGCTGAAGACGGTCACAAACTTGGGCATCAGGGCGGCCCGCTCCGGATTCTTCTGCAGACTGCCGGCAGCCTTTTCCGGCTTGCAGATCTGGATCATATGCAGATCGAACCCCTCCCCAACCTGCACCCCGTGGGAACCGAAGGTGTGGGACATCTCCATCTTGTCTTCATTGTGGATCAAAAAACCTGACCGTAAACCAGCCTCCTTCAGATCGGCAACAAACTGCCAGACCGGTTTGGCTGACTCACCGCGATACAACTGTGCCCAACTGTTCATAACTGTTCTCCTTCAGCAGGTTTCGGGTCTCTGCCCGTCATATCCACTTCAAAATCAATCGGCGGCGCCTCGCCGGTAATGGTGCTTGTATACTGGGCAATGGCTGCATGAACAGCCGATGCAATCAGATTGGAACAATGTTCTTTATCATCGGGCAGCCCCCCCAGAGCGGCGGTAACCGTGGCATCAGTCACCAGCAACGCTTCATTCAGACTTTTGCCCTTCACCAGCTCGCTTCCCATTGAGGCTGTGGCAATGGCAGCACCACAGCCTTTAATCAAAAAACTGATATTGGCTACACAGCCATCATCAATCCGCATAAACAGCAGCAGTGTATCACCGCACTCCGGGTCCCCCACCTGTACCACGACGTTGGCATCATCCATGCCCCCAACATTACGGGGATTCCGGGCATGGTCCAGAACCGTCTCGGTATATTGGTTATAGCCGTCACTCAATGGCAGCACCCTCCACCATCAGTGGTGTGACTATGGCCACCGCAGACACTACCCGGAGCAAACTCCTGCAAACCGGCTGCACCAAGAGCAGTGAGATTATCCCGAATTGAAAGGCCCTGAGCTTGAAAGACCCTGAAACCGGCACGATTAAGAGAGATAAGCGCACCCCGTCCAATACCACCAACCACAATACCATCAATATCCAGCCCTGCTACCGCCTTGGCGGGATTACAGGCGCCATGTTCATGCACCTTGTCGCTGTTGTCTATCATGCTGGCCTGACCGGTTGCGGCATCAACAACAATAAAACGGGGGGCAGAGCCGAAATGGGCATATACTTCACTGTCCAGGCCTTGATCCTGTACTACCGGGAAACAAAGTTTCATACTTAACTCCTTCAAAGCGTTATTTGCATATGCACACATTAAAACCCTCCAACCAACCCTTGTCAAGTTTTTCGTTCATATACACAAAACATATTTATACTTGCCTTTACAGATAAACTATAGTAAAGCCTAACAGCTTTGAGGCGAACTACTCTGTTCGCTACTCCTTGCTCCGGCCAGACCGGGGCTACCTAATCCATAAGGAGGATTACACATGAGGAAGTACGAAACCATCTTCATCCTCCAGCCAGACCTTGCCGAAGACGACGTAAAGTCAATCATTGACAAGGCTCAGGACGTGGTTGCATCTTTTAAAGGTGACTTCCACCGGCTGGACGACTGGGGAACACGCAAACTGTCATACCCTATCCGGAAGTATCCACGCGGGCGCTACTACTACTTGCGCTTTGACGGTGGAGCCCAACTGGTGGCTGAACTGGAGCGTCGTCTACGGCTTGATGAAAAGGTATTACGTTATCTGACCGTCAACATCACAGATGAGCCCGAGAAAAAGGTTGCCGAGCGCAAGCCGGTTACTGAAGCCCCTGAAGCTGCAGAAGCTGTTGAAGCTGCGGCTGAATAACGTTCCGGAGGATGACGCCAATGAGCGAAGAAACAACTACAACACCAAGTACCTACACCCCCCGTCCCGGCGGTCGTCCAAGCGGACCCGGCGGTCGTCCCAGTGGTCCCGGTGGTCCACGTAAAAAGCGTCCGTTCCAACGCCGCAAGGTCTGTCGCTTCTGTGCAGAAAAAGACACCACCATTGATTACAAGGATCCCCGTACCCTGCGCTACTTTATTACCGAGCGTGGCAAGATTGTACCGCGCCGGATCTCAGGTAACTGTGCAAAACATCAACGGGAGATCACCGAAGCGATCAAGCGGGCCCGTAATCTGGCTCTTCTGCCTTTGGCAGCAGGCCACACACTTCCGTAACCCGGATCTTCATGGATAAACCTGCGCAGCAATCAAACGGCGGTCAAATACTGGCCGCCGTCTTGATCGGCACCATAGGATCAGGTCTGCTCTTCAGCGCCAGCCTTGCGGTTCCGCTGATCGGGTTTATCTCAGCTTTTCTAGCCCCGGTTCCGCTGGGGCTTACACGTATCAAAGGGGGAAGAGGTGCCGCCATTTTCAGTGTGTTGTTAACCACACTGCTTATAGCTATAGTATTCTCGCCTCCAATTGCAGCCTGGTACATCGTACAATGCGGAATGATCGGCCTGATACTGCCTGAACTTGCCCTTAAAGGATTAAGCCCGTCACGTAGTATCCTTTGGACAACAGCCGCTACCGTGACACTGACCGGCCTGCTCGTAACAGTATACGCTATCAGCAATAATGTTAATCCACAGCTCTTTGCTCAAAAAGAAATTGCCGACGGCATGAGCCAGACGATCAAACTCTACGAGCAACAGTCAGGTCTTTCCACCCAGGATCTGGAGATCTTTCGCCATGGCATGCAGCAGGTTGGGCAGTTTATGACCCGCACCTATCCTGCCCTGGCGACGATCAATCTGGGTATTATCAGTTCAATCTGTCTGCTGTTTTTCAGGCAAATGGCACTTCGTTGGTCTTTGGAAACAAATCAGGCTGCTTTCAAGGAGTTCATGGCTCCTGCACTGCTCATCTGGCTTCTAATAGCTGCCGGATTTGCCATGCTTGCCCCAACAACACTGATTACCACGCCAGCGCTTAACATTCTGGCCATTTTGGCTGTTGTGTATTTCGCACAAGGCCTGGCTGTTTTACTTACATTCTGTGAACGCACGAGCTTCAGCTCCACCATGAAGATAGCCCTGACGATTCTGTTGGTTACACAACCCTATCTGAATGTTGTTATAGCTGTTATCGGCATATTTGATTACTGGGGAGAATTTCGAACCCCTCGCACCAAGCAGGAAGAAAACCTGTAAAAGACAGGCTTGAAAGGAGAGAAGAAACATGAAGGTTATTCTGAAGGAGAACGTTGAGACACTGGGACAGATTGGTGATGTTGTCAAGGTTGCGCCCGGCTATGCCCGTAACTACCTGCTTCCCAAGAATTTTGCAATTGAGGCAACTGAAAAAAATGCAAAGGCACTTGAGCATACCAAGCGTCAAATGGCCTACAAGAAGAACAAGACCCTTGAAGCTGCAAAAAACCTGGTGGCCAAACTGGAGGCACTGACGGTACAGCTTGCTCACCAATCCGGTGATGAAGGCAAACTGTTTGGCTCAGTTACCAACATGGAAATAGCTGCTTTCTTAAAAACTAACGGCTTTGAGATTGATCGTAAAAAGATTGTTCTTGCTGAGCCGATCAAACAGCTGGGTGACTATAGCGTACCGGTCAAGATTCATCCAGAAGTATCAGCTACGCTGAAGGTCTCGGTTACGGCGGCATAATCATCAATACACCACCCCAAAGGCCCGTTCTCTGACGGGCCTTTTTTGTTTCTATAAAGAACGATAAACCCTCTAAAGATTGACAAGCAAGAGGTTCCAGAGGAAAATATATCCGCTATGGATACTGTCACTTTAGAATTAATTGTTATTGTGCTGTTGATCTGCCTCAACGGTTTCTTTTCAATGGCCGAATTTGCTATCATCTCAACGCGTAAAGGCAAGATTGCTCAACTGGTTGCAGATGGTGATCAGCGGGCCGTTATCGTCGAACAGTTCCAGAAAGACCCACATCCTCTACTGGCTGTCATCCAGATTGGCGTTACCGTGGCCGGTTCAGCCGCTTCAACGGTTGGCGGCATTATTGCAATTGAACATCTTCGCCCGACCCTGCACCAACTCCCCTGGCCATTATTACGACAAACAGCCGAGCCACTTGCTGCCATAATTGTTGTTGTTATTGTCTCCTACATTTCTCTGATTATTGGAGAGCTTGTTCCCAAGGCTATTGGCTTGCAGTATGCCGACCGAATCTCCTTACGCCTGGCAAAACCGATGCTGTTTATTGCCTGGATGACCGCACCGATTGTGCTGGTGCTGACTTCTTCAAGTAAAACCGTACAACGTCTGATCGGCCTGAAGGGTGAGCAGGACGCCTTTATCACCCGTGAAGAAGTACAACATATGGTCTCTGAAGGCCATGAGAGTGGCGTCTTCAGCGAGACCGAACACGAATATATCCGTAACGTCTTTGAGTTTACCCATACCTGCGTGCGTGAGGTTATGGTACCTCGCACCCGCATGGTGGCGCTTGATCAACAGATGCCTCGTGAAGAACTGATCAAGACCATTCTTGAGGCACAGTATTCACGTTATCCGGTCTACCGGGGCGACATTGAGGAGATTATCGGGGTACTGCATGACAAAGATATCATGGGGGCACTGGTAAAAGGTGAGGAGCTGCAGCTGGAGCAGATCATCAGACCCCCGGTTTTTGTGCCGGAAGGGAAAAAAGTCAATGAACTTCTGAAGGAAATGCAGCGCAACCGCAATCATATGGCGCTGGTTGTTGATGAATATGGCGGCATCTCCGGCCTGGTTACCACAGAAGACCTGCTGGAAGAGCTGGTTGGTGAAATTGAGGATGAGCATGATGCCGGTGAACCGAGCAAGTTGGTACAGCAACCTGACGGCAGTTGGCTGGTTGACGGCCTCGTATCCATCTTTGATCTGCAGGAACCTCTTGGAATCAAACTGGAAGAGGCACCTCATTACGAGACGGTTGCTGGCCTTGTGCTGAATGAAATGGGCCACCTGCCGATACAGGGAGAAACCGTAGACTGGAATTCCTTTAGACTGGTTTGTGAAAAGGTAACACGCACCGCTATCCTACAAGTTCGAATCATTATTCTGGCTCCCCCTGATAGCCACCATCAGGCATCAGCCTGACTTCCCTGCCACCTTTATTTATGCAAAAGATTCAACACAACAAATGGTTACGGCTGGTCATCCTGCTCTGCCTGCTTGTTGCAACCTTCTCGCTGACCCTGTCGCTCCTGCTCCCCCGGCTGCTTGATCTGAACAGTTACAAATCCCAATTAACCGAAACATTGCAAAAACAGCTTAACCGCAAAGTCAGCCTGGGTAACGCAAGTTTTTCCTGGTTGCTTGGTCCCTCGTTCAAATTCAGCGACATGTCGGTATACGAGCGGGACAGCGTGGCAGAATGCTTCTCGGCTCGCACGGTTTCTTTCAGATTGGCGCTGCTCCCCCTGCTCAACAAGAAAATTGAGCTACGCGGGATAGAGCTTGAAGGAGTAAGGGCAACGCTCCTGCGCAACAAACAAGGCAAGCTGAACATTGAAGATTTACTGCAACCCGCCACCAGCGCTTATGATCTGCAGATCAAAGGGATCAAGATTCACAACGGTTCACTCTATTGGAGAGATCAAAGCACAACAGGAACAACGACCTACCTGAACCTTACCGACATAAACCTGAACCTGGACAAGCCCAGGAGAGGGAAAAAAAGTTCATTCAAGCTTGGTGCAACCCTGGAGGGTAGCAGTCCCGGTGGTATCACCGCCTCCGGCACCATCAAACTCCCCAAGACGGGAGAACTGTTTACTGCATCTGATATTGATGCCAAACTTAACCTGAATCAGATTGAATACTGGCGATTCTGGCCCTACCTTGAAAGGTATATACCGTTCAAGTCCCCTGGTGGCACCATCAGCCTTAACCTGACGGCAAAAGGGCGTTGGCAGAACCTGCAGGCAAAAGCGACAGTGCTTGTGCAAAATGCCGAAATTGTCTGGCCCAAAGTCTTCCATACCAGCGTGGCCCCGAAACAGGCACAACTGACGGTTAACCTGAAATGGTCCCCTGTCTTGCTGGATATGACTCAACTGCAACTCAGTCTGGATGGCTTCAGCATCAAGGGTGCGGTTCGATTGAGCGAACTTAACAGTAAAGACCCGGCTATCAGTGTCAAGGCTGTTTCGGAGTCGTTCAATTACCTCAAGGTTAAAAGTTACATCCCGTTCGGTATTATTGCTGATGATGCTGCCTACTTCATTGAACACCGGATCAGGGGAGGTGTCTTCAAACTAAATACTGGCACCTTAAACGGACGGTTTTCCCAACTGGCTCACTTCGGTGTTGGCGATAATGCATCTGCACTCTACATTGAAGGTACAGCCGAACAAGCCAGTATCCAGTACGGTGAAAAATCGCCCACCTTCCGCAATATCAAGGGGAACCTTGAAATGAAAGGGAAACATTTCTACCTGCATGGCATGAGCGGCAGTTTTGGAAATGCCCCCTTTACTCTGGAAGGCAAAATCACCGATTACGCAACCGAAGGGATTTCTTCCACCTATCCGTTCACTATGACTATCTCCCCCCACCCTTCCGAGGTTGCCTGGCTTGCCGGGTATGCCGGAGCAGAACAGCTTCGTTTTCAGGGCAACGGTACCACCATGAAACTGCAGGGGGACGGCCCCACCTCGGACTATCGGCTCTCAGGCGAGTGGTTGCTCTCCAGCGCGTCATACGACTATCCGCTTTTGGTTAAAAAACCGGCTGGTATGGCCAACACCCTTACCTTTAGCGCCATATTAAACAGAGATTCCACGCGATTTACGTCGTACTCCTATCAGCTACCACCGTTAAAACTGTCAGGTAACGGCCTGCTACAGTATAGCGGCGAGGTACCGCAGCTTGCCTTTGCTCTTGAAACCAACCTGTTCCAGCTGAACAAGCAGTTACCGGTCCTGACTGACTGGCAGCAGTACCAGCTGCATGGCGGGGTACAGGCACAGATTGCCGGAACCGGAGATCCACGTTCCATAAAATCCATGCAGTTTTCCGGAGCTGTTAAACTTGCAGACTTCTCCCTGAAACCACATCAGAAATTCGAACCGGTTACCGTCACAACCGCTCAGATCCGCTTCAGGGGGAACTCGCTTGAAACCTCAAACATGGCCATCCAGTACGGCAGCACGCCACTCAACGTCAAAGGTAAAATTGCCAGCCTGAAAAATCCAGAGGCAGAACTGTTTATCACCTCTCCGAAGCTGAACCCTACTGATTTTGGTCTTCCAAACACTGAAAAAGTTCCAACAATCAGCAGATTTAGCACCAATATTGCTCTACGCCCCAACTTGCTGACAATACGCAACATATCCGGAAATTTACCTAAAACCAGCTTCAGTGCAGCAGGTACAGTTCAGACTGCCGGGATTCCGGATGTAAATCTCCGAATCGCCGCAACCCACCTTGATCTGGAAGAGATCATTCCGCTTCTGGCTCCCTCTCGCTCTGTTGATGACCACACGAAAAACAAACCAACTCAATTCAGAATGCAAACGTACCTTAGTGCAGAGTCGGGCAGCTATCGCAATACCGACTTCAATAAGCTTACGGCTTCGCTGAAAAACGAAGATGGCACACTGCACCTGAATAACCTGAAGACCACTATTATGGACGGTAAGCTGACGCTCAATGGCAAGCTTATCAGGGTTGAAGGACAACAGCCCAAATGGAGCCTCTCGCTCTTGCTTGAGCGGGCCAATGCTGGTGAACTGTTGAAGACATTGGGAGTTGGTCGTGAGGTACGCGGATTGACGACCGTTCAGGGAAATCTGACCGCAAGCGGCGATGAGCTTGCAACCATTAAAAAAAGCGCCAACGGAACCCTGAGTCTTAAGGTGGAGCGTGGAACTCTGCGGCGCTTCAACTCCCTCTCAAAGGTCATCTCAATCCTGAATGTCTCTCAACTGCTCAGCTTCAGCCTGCCGGACATGGCCCGCGACGGTATGCCGTTCAACCATATCAGCGCCACCATGGCGATTAAGGACGGAGTACTGACCACCCAGGATTTTTTCATTGACAGCAATGTCATGCACGTTACCACGGTCGGCAAGATTGATATCGTACACGAGACATTGGATATGCTGATCGGCGTTCAGCCGTTGCAAACCGTTGACCGGATTATCAGCAGGGTTCCCGTGGTGGGCTGGATACTTTCCGGTGGCGACGGTAGTATGATCAGTACCTATTTTGAAGCAAAAGGCAGCTGGGAAAACCCGAATGTTACTGCCATACCGGTCAAAACCATAGCTACCGGCACCTTTGATATCTTTAGACGTGTCTTTGAACTACCGGTTCGACTTTTTACCGACACCGGGGAGGTAATTCTGGGAACCCAGAAAATACGCCCTAAAGCCGGACAGGCGGCTCCGCTTAAAGAGCCCCATGATTGAAGAGTACACCCTCCCTGCAACACGCATTTCCAACTACCTGCGCCTGCGGCTGGTTATCTGTAGCAGCGTTGTCCTCATACTGATCGTGCTGATTGCCTACACGGTTTGGGACAGCTATCAGGAACGCCAACTTATCATTACTTCCGTTGAAGCCCAGTCGCAAAGCTATGCCCGAGCACTGAAGGAGCATGCTGAACGGACGTTTTCCGAGATTGATCTGGTCTTAAAGAACACCGTCGAGGAGCTTGAGAAGACCGGCATCTCTCATAAAACCAGGCAGGCAGCGCTGGAGCTCCTGATACGGCGTCATGCGGTTGCCATTCCCCAGATCAGCTCCCTCGCCTTTCTTGACAGCAATGGACAGATGCGGGCAACATCCCTCACCGCTATCACCAGACTTCCCTCTATGGCTGAACATCCGCTCTATCACTTCCATCGCACGAACAGGGCAGATACACTGTTCATCAATCCCCCATTCAAGTCAAAAATGACGGAGAAATGGCGTTTCACTCTCTCTCGCAGAGTAAACACAGCTTCAGGCAAATTTGTCGGGATCGTTCTGGCTGCTGTTGAGATCAGCTACTTTGAAAAGTTTTATTTATCCGTAGTAACCAGTAATAATGGTCGTTTCACCCTTGCAACAACCGCTGGTGATTATCTGGTGCTTGTACCAAGCAGTGTGGAGGTTTACCGCAGCGGCAAGAAAACAGCAGCTTTTTTCAGAGAACTTGTTCAGAAAACACCAGCGCAAACCTACCACAACCCCAGTTCAAATATTGCCAAAGAGTACCGGATTGTTTCTTACAGCAGCCTGACTAACTATCCGGTTGTTGCGATTATGTCCCTCGGCAAAGACAAGGCACTTGCTGAATGGAGAAGCACAAACATAAACCGGTCAGTCACCATCGGCATACTGGGGCTTGTGATTTTAATTCTGACCAGAATGTTGTTGCAGCAGCTCAAACTGCTTGATCAAAAGATACAAGAACGCACATCCCAGCTCTCGCTCACGAACCTATTTCTTGAAAAAGAGATTGAAGATCGCAAGCAGGCCGAAACAGATCTGCTTGAACAACAGCACAAAATGGAACAGATGGCCAGTGACATGGCGCTGGCAGAGGAACGGGAACGGGGCAGAATTGCCGGAGAATTACATGATCAGGTCGGACAGCGCCTGATTTTAGGAAAGATCAAACTTGACGAGCTGATCAGTGAAGCTGCAGCAGAACAATCTCTGAAGGTGCTCACCGAAACTGTGGGACTGGTGGAGCAGTCCATCGAGGAGATCAGAACCCTGACGTTTCAAATGCGCCCCCCCATTCTGGCCAGTGCGGGATTGTTATCTGCTTTGCAATGGCTGGCTAATGAGCTACAGCGGGATTATGGCCTGCATATTACGATTGATGCTTACGGATATCCTGCCAATAATGAACAGCTTCGGTATGAAATCAGCTCAACGCTTTTCCAGGTTTCCCGGGAACTGCTCCTGAATGTGGTAAAACATGCCGGGGTCGTTACTGCATGGCTGACGCTGCAACAAACAGCCGAACAGATCATGATTCAGGTTACGGACAAAGGTAATGGCTTTGATATACATACGGAGACAATCAAGACTTCCCGGCAAGGTGGTTTTGGTCTGTATAACATCCAACGAAAACTTGAGAATCTTGGCGGTACATGCCTGATTGACACAGCACCGGGCAGCGGCACCAGCATTACGCTTTCCCTCCCCCTGAAACCAGAACTGCTTAAGGAGTCCTGTCATGAGTCTGCGGATTCTACTTGCTGATGATCATACCATCGTCCGTGAAGGCCTGCGTGCCCTGATCGACAAGGAATCAACGTTTGAAGTGGTGGCTGAAGCGGAAAACGGCAAGGTTGCCGTACAGCATGCCCATCAGTATCGTCCTGATGTCGTGGTTATGGACATTGCCATGCCGGAAATGAACGGCATTGAAGCGACCCGCCGGATTGTTGCCGAGCTGCCAGCTATTCGGGTCCTGGCGCTTTCAATGGAAGCAGACCGTCGCTTTGTCGTTGAGATCCTCAAGTCAGGTGCGACCGGCTATCTGTTAAAAGATGCTGCGTTTTCTGAACTGGCAACAGCTATTCGTAACGTAGCAGACAACGAGACCTACCTCAGCAACAAAATTTCAACAATGCTTATCAAAGAATTTATCCAGAGAATTCCAGATGAAGTTACGCCAACCTACGAGAAACTGACACTGCGGGAGCGTGAAATCCTGCAACTGATCGCCGATGGTAAAACATTGAAAGAGATCTCTTTTTCCTGTGCCCTCAGCTTGAAGACCATTGAAAATCAGCGTCATGCACTTATGAAAAAGCTCAACCTGTACAGTATTGCAGAGCTGACCAAATATGCCGTTCGTGAAGGGCTGACAAGCCTCGGCTAGCTTCTACTTCCCCACCGTATAGGAGTTTTCGTAACCGGCTGTCGCATTTCTCCTACAGACACCCATGATTGTTTTTCTGTATAGTTTCCCTATTGGTTACCCCTTTGCTGAACTGCTGGTTCTACTCTTCTCCAAAAAAGGAACGTTCATGACATCCGGCAAGACGGAACAGATTCCAGAAAATGAGAGTAAATACTGGACCATGGGGATTGGCGATGAAGAACCGGTCACCCAGACTACGGTATCGGCAACCTGGCAAAAATATCTGAGTCTTCACAAACAGGGCAGTTGGCTACAGGCTCTGATGGTTGTTAATCGTCTGATAGCATACGACCGACAACAACCTGAGGTATGGCGGGTAAAAGCAAAACTCCACGGTATGATGGGACACAGTGTTTCCTGCATCTGCGCCATCGAGATCTTACTCCAGCTTGTCCCCCGTGATCTGGATGCACTCAGAATGCAGGCCCTGTTCCTCTATTGTCATCATTCCCATGAAAGCGCTCTCTCCATTTGTGAATCAGTACTTGGCAGCAACCCAACCCATGCTGATTTCTGGGCTCTCAAGGCAGACATCCTCAGCTCCCGAGGCAAACAGACCGAGGCTGAAAAGGCCTGCAAACGGGCATTACAGATAAAGCCGGACTGTATTGCCGCACTACGACTGCAAAGCCACCTTCAGACAGCGGCATAGGACTCGTCATGCACCAGACCATTCATGCAAGCACTCTTCAGGTACAGCACCAACCTTCAGCTGGTCAGGCCGTGCAATCGGAAAAAACTACTTTTCAGAATTTTTCCGCCCCCGGACTGATGCCACAACTGGAGAGCTGTATCAGATCTTTTTTCAATGGTGTTGCAGATATTTCACTACAATCTGCGCAATCAGGCATGGCAGCATCTGCCGAGCACAGAACCAACACTGCCATCATCAATTTTGGCGGATCGGAACAAGGCTTTTTTGCGATTGACTGTACGGATGCCATCGCACAAAAACTGGCGACCGGTATGCTGGGTGAGGGGGGCGAGCTTCCAGACAGCTGTTTGGACAGCGCCTTGGAGGTTGCAAGCGATATCCTGACCACCAGCCTCCTCAAAATTGCCTTCAGTGAAAAACAGTTCAGGATTTCTACACCTACCATAATTCGAAATGATAGCGCCTTACAGAAGAAACTCCTTGCCGATACCAGAGGATACACCGGCTCTTTTCTGCATGGTGACGAACGGGTATTTATCAAAGTAGTCGTACATCCTAAACAGTGTCAAGCCATCAGCAGGACACAGTACGGCCACGCTGGCTTTTCCATTCATCAGGCGCATCAGCTGTTTTCATGCCCTCAATTCGGCAAACCATGTATGCAGCATCACACCGCCGTCAGTACGACAACATTGCCGTTTCATGATCATCTACCCGAACTTGACCATGAGATTGAGGCGGTACTGGCTACGGAATAGAGTAACGTTTTAATAGATCTGATAATTGGCAGGATCAGAGAAGAGTTGTTTCAAAAGCAGGTTGTTCAGATGATGTCCGGTCTTATGGGCTTCCACCTTGCCCAGAATCCGGTAACCGCTGGTATAGAGATCACCGATCAGGTCCAGGATCTTGTGGTTAACCAGTTCTTTGCGATAACGCAGCCCCTGCGGGTTCAGCACCTCATCCTCCCCCACCACCACCGCATTATCCAATGAGCCACCTTTTGCCAGGCCCATTTTTTTGATCGCCTCAATCTCCTCCAGCATGGTGAAGGTGCGGGAATTAAGGATTGAGAAGGCGTTTTCCACATCCGATACCCGACGACGTTGCAGACCAACCGGTTGACGGAACTCAATGGTCATGGTGATATCCAGGGTATTCAGCGGCTTGATCCGCACCCAGGCATCGCCGTGGCTTGCTTCCACATTTTTAAGCACCTTAAGATAGACCTGCTCTTCAGGAAACTCATACACCCCGGCCTTCCACATCCCCTGATAAAACTCCCAGGCAGAGCCATCCAGAATCGGCACTTCCGGGCCATCAATATAGACCAGGCAGTTGGTAACACCGGCGTAGTAAAAGGCTGCCATCAGATGTTCAATGGTGGAAACGGCGGCGCCATCCTTGGCTATCAGGGTTGAAAGGCGGGTATCGGCAACCTGATCAAAGCGGGCTGGAATCTGCACGCCATTAAGTACAAAGACAATCCCCTGTTCGCGGCGGGGCAGGAATTCCAGGTTCACCGGGTGGCCGGAATGAAGGCCGATGCCGGAGAGCTTGAAGATACGGTTGATGGTGGTCTGTCGTTTGATCATGGCTGGGTTATCTCACGATTTAGAGCTTGCGTCAACCAGCTGTTTTTTCAGCGCTTCATGTTCTTTCTGCAGGCTGTCATACTTTTGCTCCAGCCCTTTTAACTGATCAAACAGACAGGCAATGGCTGTGGCTGATGGATCAGGCATCTTGCCATGTTCAAGATCAGGTCGCCCTTCCTTTGCCGCTTCAGGTGCCAGAACGATCTTGCCGGGAATCCCCACCACCGTTGCATTGGGGGGGACCTCTTTAACCACCACAGAATTGGAACCGATCTTGGCACCCCGTCCCACCGTAAATGGCCCCAGAACCTTGGCACCAGAGCCGATCACCACTCTGTCTTCCAGGGTCGGGTGACGCTTAACCTTATCCCAGGTTACGCCTCCAAGGGTTACCCCGTGGTAGATGGTGACGTCATCACCGATCTCGGCAGTCTCGCCGATTACCACCCCCATGCCGTGGTCAATGAAAAATCGTTTGCCGATCTTTGCACCGGGGTGGATCTCAATCCCGGTCACAAAGCGGGAAAACTGGGAGACAAAGCGTCCCAGAAAAAACAGTTCCTGCCTCCAGAACCAGTGGGCGATCCGGTGTAGCCAGACCGCATGCAGACCAGGATAGCAGACAAGCACCTCAAGCGTACTACGGGCTGCCGGATCGCGGTCAAAGACCGAGTTAATGTCATCACGCATCTGATTGAACATGAAACCCCCTTATTCAGCGCAGGTACAGTTTCAGGCTACCATACAGGACTATTTGAGTCAACTTTGATACTGACAACTTAGCACTCGACAAAAACCGCTGTTTTGAATACTATGCCGATGATTTTGTATACACTATCGGACAATGTTCCGAACCTTCTATCGAAAGGAGTTTTACCCATGTCTAACAAGCCGTTCGTGTACCAGGAGCCGTTCCCACTTGGCAAGGATGAGACCAACTACTACAAGATTGAGGGTTCGGAGAAATATGTCTCTGTTGCAGAATTTGACGGCAAGCCGGTGGTCAAGGTTGATCCCGAGGCGCTGACGGTGCTGGCGAACCAGGCTATGAAAGACCTCTCATTCCTGCTCCGCCCCAGCCACAATGAGCAGGTCGCCAAGATCCTGGCCGATCCCGAGGCATCCATGAACGACAAGGGGGTTGCACTGGCATTCCTGCGTAACGCCATGGTTTCTGCAAACTTTGAACTGCCGCTCTGCCAGGATACCGGCACCGCCACCATCGTGGCCAAAAAAGGTCAGCAGATCTGGACCGGCGGCAATGATGAAGAATTTCTCTCCAAAGGGGTCTACAAGACCTACACCGAAGAAAACCTGCGCTACTCCCAGACCGTAGCCCTGAACATGTATGATGAAGTCAACACCGGCACCAACTTGCCGGCCCAGATCGACATCATGGCCACCAGCGGTGATTACTACAAGTTCCTGTTCATGGCCAAAGGTGGCGGTTCTGCCAACAAGACCATGCTGTATCAGGAGACCAAGGCACTGCTGACCCCTGACAAGCTGGAGAAGTACCTGATTGAGAAAATGAAGTATCTGGGCACTGCTGCCTGCCCTCCTTACCATATCGCCTTTGTCATCGGCGGCACCTCTGCCGACGCTTGCATGAAGACCGTTAAGCTGGCAACAGCCCGCGACATCGACGCACTGCCCACTGAGGGAAATACCTATGGCCAGGCATTCCGTGATGTAGAACTGGAAGCTCGACTGCTGACCGCGGCCCAGAAGCTGGGGATCGGCGCACAGTTCGGTGGCAAGTACTTTGCCCATGACGTCCGTGTCATCCGCCTGC
>Ga0209467_1001222_pt1 | contig 23819 bp, 18 predicted proteins | sample Higcelwee11metaG_FD_187175 | JGI IMG/M metagenome (GOLD analysis project Ga0209467, IMG submission 187175) | Freshwater pond sediment microbial communities from the University of Edinburgh, under environmental carbon perturbations - High... | ecosystem: Environmental > Aquatic > Freshwater >... | reverse complement strand
TGATGTTGCTTTGATTACCAATTCACCTATAACCGGGTTTGTTCCTGAATTTACTGTATTTGATATGCCCTATTTGTTTGAAAGCCGTGAACAGGCGCATAAGGTACTGGACAGTGATGTTGGCAAAGAATTGCTGAAAAAGTTAGAAGCAAAGAATATTGTTGGGTTATCATTTATGGAAAATGGTGTTCGCAGTATAACAAATAGCAAGCTGCCAATTAAAACACCGGCTGATCTGGCTGGAATAAAAATTCGTGTAATGGAGACACCTGTTCACATTGCAACTTTTAAAGCATTAGGAGCCAATCCTACTCCAATGGTCTGGGGTGAGGTTTTCACAGGTTTACAGCAAGGTACAATTGACGGGCAGGAAAATATGATGATGGGCATTAAATCGGCAAAATTAAACGAAGTACAGAAGTATTTGTCTCTAACCGAGCATTTTTATACTCCGGCTGTATTAATCGTAAATAAGGATATGCTTCAAAAATTATCTGCTGATGATCAGAAAGCTGTCCAGGAAGCAGCAGCTGAAGCCACAATATATCAACGTGAAGAATGTCAAAGTCAGAATGATGCAAGTCTTAAAGATCTTGTCAGTGCCGGCATGATAGTCAACGAAGTTGATAAAGCGCCATTTATTAAGGCCGTTCAACCTGTATATGATCAATTCTCTGATAAATACGGCGAATGGTTTGATAAAATTAATAAGATAAAATAAGCCCATTACTACTATTATGGCAGATGTATGCATTCATCTATGCTATATTAGCCAATTTATCTCCCTCGTTTGCCTCTGCAGTATTGGTCGGAATCCCGTACTGCAGAGGCAAACTATAAGGCTTGAATTACCGGATAATAGAAGCTGCATTAACAACTAATGGTTGTTAACTTGTGTAATAATTGCTGTTGGATTATTCAGAATGATTATTCTATAATGATGACAGAAAATATACCATATGACAAAAAGTATAAAAAGTGCTTTTTGCTAAGATGAAAAGAGCGTGGTATATAATATGTGAAAATTCAAGAAGTACTATGTAAAAAAAGAAAACATTAAGCTTTTGAAGGAGGAAAACAAATGGATAGGTTAAAAAACAAGATTGCAATTGTAACTGGTGGAGGTGCCGGAATCGGAAAGGCAATAGTAAAAAGATTTGTAGCTGAAGGGGCGAAAGTAATTGCCTTAGATATTGATGAAAAGGCTTTAAAGTCCTTGTCTGAAGAGCTCGGTGAAGAATTGTGCGTACCACTGAAATGTGATGTTACAAAGAGTATACAAATAAATGAAATTATCAATGCAGCATGGGATAAATTTGGAAATGCTGATATTCTGGTAAATTGTGCAGGCGGAAGTATGGGACACTCAATACATTTATTAGATATCACGGAAGAAATGTGGGACAAAGTATTAGAATTTAATTTAAAAAGTGTTTTTCTTTTTTCTCAAGCATTTATACGCAAACATAGGGGAAGAGATACTAAGGGAGTTATAGTAAATATTTCTTCTCAGGGAGGAATCCAACCAAACGAATCACAGAGACCTAATTATAGTGCTGCAAAGGCTGGTATTATTGGATTATCAAAACATATGTCAAAGGAATTTGGCCCTTATGGGTTTAGAATAAACGTTGTAGCCCCAGGTTATTGTATGAATGAGAGAACGAAAAAGCTTTGGGAAGAGAGAGATACGGAATCCATATTGAGAAATGTGGCATTAAGACGGATTTCGAATACTGAGGAACAAGCTGCTGCCGTATTGTTCCTATGTTCAGATGAAGCTTCATATATTGCCGGTGCAACACTTGATGTCTGTGGCGGAGGATTCTAAAGCTGATATATACAATTTAGAAAGGCGTGGTAAAATTTTATGAGACCAACATCCTATCTCAGTCCATTTAATACAATCCCGGAGGTGGTGAAGGACATCCACTTCAGTCCCAACCTGACATTGTGTGACTGCACATTGCGCGACGGCGAGCAGCAGGCAGGTGTTGTGCTTTCCAAACAGGATAAGGTAGCCATCGCGTTGATGCTCGATGAAATGAGAATTCCTGAGATCGAGTCTGGCATGCCTGCTAATTCCAAAGAGGATGCCGATGCCATTGCTGAGATAACAAAGCGTTGTAAAAGATCCCGGATTACTGCATGTGTACGCGGGCTTGAATCTGATTTTGATCATGCGGCCGAACTTGGAGTTTGGGGTGTTACGATTAGTCTTCCGGTCGGCGACCTCCAAAGAAAGTACAAACTTAAATGGGATGATGACACTTACATTACTAATATGAAGAAGCTGACCGAATATGCAAAGAAAAAGGGCCTTTACGTCAACCTGAGCCCCTATGACACTACCCGTGCAAATCCCGCATTTCTTGACCGCCTGATGCATGAAGTTGTGGCATGCGGCACCGTAGACCGTATCCGCCTCGTTGACACAGTGGGTGCCGCCAGTCCCCAGGCCATTCAATATATGGCTTCGCACATAAAAGGCATTCTGGGTGGCAAGGTATTGCTCGAGGTACACTGCCACAATGATTTTGGACTTGCAGTCGCCAGTACACTTGCGGGTGCGATGGGTGGCGCTGATGTATTGTCCACCACGATTAACGGTTTGGGAGAGCGCGCAGGTAACACCTCGACCGAGGAGACACTCATGGCACTCAAGATGCTTTATGATGTCGATTTGGGTGTAGACCTGACCAAGCTGTGTGCTGTTTCAAAGCTGGTGGAGGAATGCTCTAACGCCCCACTGCAGAAACATAAAGCAGTTGTTGGTAAGCATGCCTTTAGCCATGAGTCGGGTATGGTAGTTGCCGGTGTACTTGAGGAACCGTTCGTAGCCGAAGCTTATGCACCCGAGTTAGTTGGGGCTAAGCGCGAAATACTGATCGGCAAAAAAAGCGGTGCAAAATCCTTGGAAGCCAAGCTTTCTGAAAACGGTATAAAGCTGTCTGAAGAAAGTATTCGCAGCTTACTGACTGACGTAAAGGATATGGCACTGGAGAAGAAACGATCACTTACTAACGCTGAATTCTTCTCACTGGCAGAAAAATACCAGGCATAACAATTTTAAATAGAACTCTCGTATTACGCGGAATTAGTATTCTGCTCCTGCTCTCAAAAGAAAATTCGCTCAAATTGTTTCAACTTCAAGACACATAAATTTATGTAGCTCAGCAAACCCCAAAATATATTGGAGGTATGGATATGAAAAAGTATATTGCTATTATTCTTGTTGCACTTATGACTTTGAGCTTGCTTGCTGGTTGCTCAAATAATACAGCTAATACAACTGCTCCTGCTAAGGATGACAAAAGTACTGCAGAGAGTGCCTCTGAAACTATCACGATTCGTATTGCGCACAACAGTGCGGAGAAAGAAGAAGATCCGTATCAATATACAGCAAAGCGCTTTCAGGAGCTGGTAGAAGAGCGCACTGGCGGAAAGGTTAAAGTTCAGATTTATCCAGGTGGTCAGTATGGCGGCGAGCGTGAGATGTTTGAAGCTGTTACTTTAGGTACTGTGGAGATGGCTGTTATGACCAGCGGTAATATCAGTCAATTCTCTCCTGCTTTCCTTGCGGCGGATCTGCCTTTCATTTTTGAGTCTTCCGAAGCGGCGTGGAAAGCATTGGACGGCCCCGCGGGTCAGGCAATAGGTAATACACTCCAAAGTATAGGTGTTATCGGCTTAGGCTGGGGAGAAAACGGTTTCCGTAATATGGTGACTAATGGCCGGGGTATTGCCAAGGCAGGAGACTTTTCCGGCATGAAGGTACGCTCGCTTGAGAATGAACTGCATGTGGCGTCTTATAAGGCTTGGGGTGCAAATCCATCTCCTCTGGCTTGGGCAGAGGTTATGACAGGTATGCAGCAGGGTACCATAGAAGGTTTGGACATTCCTATTGCAGTTGCTTACAGTGGTAACTTCTCCTCACTTGCCAAATACTATTCCCTGACCGGACAGTTCTACAACGCCCAGTACGTTGTGGGCAACCTTGCGTGGTTCAAAGGTCTAAGCCCAGAGCTGCAGGAGGTTGTAAAACAGTCGGTTTTGGATGCTTGCAATGCGGAAAGACAGATGCTTATTAAAAACCAGAATAAGTGGCTGGAAGCTATGAAAGCGGATGGTATGACCATTATCACAGCAGACCAAATTGACTTTGAATCCTTCAAAAGTGCAGTAAGTGATATCTATGATAAATATGCCAAGACCGTTGGTGGCACCTATGTATATGATTTAACTAATGCAGCGAAGGAAGCCGCCGCAAAGTAATACAACATGCGAAACAGGATGGGATGTACAAATCCATGAAGGAGATCAATAAATATGAAATTTATTAACGTATTAAAAAAGTATGCGATTGTATCAACAAAGCAGTTACCTATGTAACGGCCGCATTGTTTATAATCATTCTTTTTGCTTGCACTGTGCAAGTATTCACCCGATACGTTTTGAACAGTTCCGCTACTTGGACGGATGAAACAGCGCGTTATTCCTCCATATGGGCGAATTTGTTGGGTGCAACTGTTTGCTCCTGGACATACGGACATGCAATACTATCCTTTGTGGTGGATAGATTTCCCCAAAAACTTAGAGGTATATTTCGAATTCTCTGCGAGTTGATTGTTTGCGGTATTTCCTATGTGCTTATAGCTTATTCACCTTATATACTGCGTGTAGCAGGTATCCAGAGAAGTCCTGCACTGCATTTGCCTATGAATTATGTCTACATTGCGGTGCCTATTTGCGGCTGCCTGTTTATGCTGTATTCTATAGTTCATATTTGTGAAATAGTTTACAATGATTTCTATAAAAAGGAGGTGCTGTCCTAATGGCGGGTACGTTACTTGGTACCTTGTTGGCTATGATGTTTCTTGGTATTCCCGTTGCTTTTGCTATATTGGGCAGCTCCACCTTATTCCTTATAATAACCGACTTGCAGCCGCTGTTTATCATCCCGCAAAAGTTGATTAACGGTTTGGATTCCTTCCCGCTGATAGCGGTTCCACTTTTTATTTTTGCGGGAGATCTGATGGACAAAGGGGGCATATCCAAGCGGTTGATTGCTTGGTGTGAATGCTTAGTAGGCAGCGTTACTGGTGGTCTTGGAATGGTTGCCATCCTGGCATGTGCCGTATTTGCAGCACTGACTGGCTCGGGTCCTGCAACAGTTGCTGCAATTGGCTGCATCGTTATTCCATCTATGATACAGCGTGGGTATGAGGATTATCAAGCTACGGGATTAGTTACTGCTTCAGGTGCATTGGGGCCTATCATCCCACCCAGCATTCCAATGATTATTTACGGTTGCACTATGGGCTTGTCTATTCCTAAGATGTTCATGGGTGCAGTTATTCCAGGCATTTTCATTACTACAATGCTGCTAATTGCCAACAGTATAATCGCAAAACGCACTCCGAATATTAGAAATGCACCGCGCATTCCATTTTCTTGGAAAGCGCTTGCCAAAAGTACGGTCAATGCTATTTGGGCGCTGCTTATGCCTGTTATTATTTTGGGTGGTATTTACTCAGGTATATTTACACCTACCGAAGCTGCAGCAATAGCTTGTGTCTATGGATTAATTGTCGGTCTGTTTATTTATAGAGATGTAAAGCTTAAAGAACTGCCGAAAATGGCGGCTTCTGCTATAAAGGTGTCATCAATTGGTATTTTCATTACCGGTGCTGCAAACCTTATGGGCTTTATCTTCACAAATTCCAAGATTACGGATACTATTACCAGGGCTTTGGTAACCCATGTTACTTCGCCTACAGCATATATTGTAATACTGATGCTGTTCTTGTTCATCGTTGGTGCTTTGATGGATACTTTTGCTGCGATTTTGATTATTGCTCCGCTGGCAATTCCTGCAGGTATTGCATTGGGCTTGGACCCCCTATTCCTGGGCGTAATTTTTGTTATCAATCTGGTTGTTGGTTTTATAACGCCGCCTTTCGGCTGCAATTTGTTTATTGCTACGGCAATAACGGGAATCAAATACGAACAGGTGGTAAAGGGTGTAATTCCGTTTATGATTGTAGAAATTATTGCGGTCATGATTATTGCATTCTGCCCATGGATGATTACATGGCTCCCCAGCCTGTTCCATTGATTTAGGAGGATAGCTGTATGAATACTTTTAGAGAGTTAGCAATGAATCTGATGGAGGGTACCTATGATTTGCACACGCACAATCATCCGTCTCATTTCAACAGGGCATTGGATGCGTTTGAAGTTCTAAGAGAGGCAGATAAGTACGGTATGGCGGGCATAATGCTCAAGAGTCATTATGAATGCACTGCGGATGCCGCTACTCTTACTAACCGCTATGCAGGTACAAAGGCGAAAGCTTATGGCTCACTGGTGCTGAACTGGCCGGCAGGCGGATTGAATCCCTATGCTATCGAGTCTGCTATAGAGATGGGAATTCGATATATATGGATGCCTACGTTGGATGCGGTGAACAGCATGAGTTTTGGCAGGATGCCAATCGAGTTTTTTGATCGCCCCGGCATTACAGTTTTTGATGAGCAAGGTAAGCTGCTTCCAGTTATTTATGATATTTTCGAAGTGCTCAGAAAGCACGATGCTTACTTGGCAACGGGTCACGTTGCACCAGAAGAATCAATTGTACTGTGTCGTGCAGGCATAGAGTCGGGTGTGAATATGATTTTAACACATCCCGATTGGAATCGTACTGTGGTTCCCTTTGATCTCCAAAAAGAAATGGCAGGTGTGGGTGTGCTTGTTGAGAAGGTTTGGATGAATGTATCCGAAGGAGATATATCCCGCAAGGGTATGGCGGAATCTATAAAGGGGTTAGGCGCGGAAAACGTATTTATGGTGACGGATCGAGGACAGGCGGGACACGAGCTACCCCCTGCAGCAATGCTGGATTTTATTGAAGAAATGCTGAGACAGGGAATTTCCGCGCAGGATATCAAGACAATGACGATAGATAACCCACACAGAATCGTAGAATTTTAATCGTAAATCGAAATTATTTGGATTAAGAAGGGTGAAATAATGAAGAAGAATGTATTAATAACCCAACCTTGGCCGGCATCGTATGTAACAAAGTTGGACACATATGTGCGTTGTCTGGAGAAAGCAGGATTCAATGTAATCTTGGATTCTAGAGAAAAGAACCTTACAGAGCAGGAATTGATAGAGACATTGCCGGGTATATTTGCACATATTGCAGGTGTTGACCAATACACAGCAAAGGCTATAGACGCAGGCGACCAGCTCAAGATCATCTGCCGCATCGGCGTAGGTGTTGAAAATGTTGATATTCCGGCTGCTACGAAAAAGGGAATTCTTGTGACTAATACCCCCGGCATAGGTGCAGAGACTGTTGCGGAATTTGCGTTTGCCCTGCTTATGACACTTTCCAGACGTGTGATCGATAGCCAGAACGTGCTGCGCAGCGGTGATTGGAAGCGCAACATAGGTAGTTCGCTCTACCGAAAGACGTTGGGTATCGTGGGTTTTGGCAACATCGGCAAGCAGTTGGCAAGGTTGGTTTCCGGATTTGATATGGATATTGTTGCCTACGATCCTTATCCGGATGAGGAATATGCAAAAGCAAACGGTGTCAAGCTTATCCCGTTGGAAGAACTGCTCAAAATAAGCGATTTTGTAAGTGTGCATGTGCCGCTGAATGCGCAGACTACCAATCTGATCGCTGAGGACGAGCTGGCTATGATGAAGCTCACGGCTATGATCATCAACACATCACGAGGAGGCATCATCAATGAGGATGCGCTCTACCATGCGCTTAAGGATGGCATCATCGCAGGCGCTGCGTTGGATGTATTCGTCAACGAGCCACCTTGCCTCAATCACCCACTGTTCAAGCTGGATAACATCATCACCACCGCACACAATGCCGGGACAACCTATGAAGGCAGGAACAAGCTTATGGAAGCATGTGTGGATGCTGTGCTGGATATTGTAAATGGCAAGAAGCCCATCGGCCTAAAGAATGGGGAGATCTGGGACAGTGTTTCTTTGAATTAATCGCAGCGCAAATAATAGATAAGCATTTGGGATAAGATTTCTATATATGAATACAATGTCGGCATCATATTAAGAGGTGCTGACATTGTATTACACAAAGCAATAAAGCCTTGATTGATCCTATTTTGCATAAGTTGACAAGTTGACAGACTGGAACCATTATGGTTCCAGTTTATAATATTTTATCTTTCTAAGTATTGTTGCATTACTAATTCCAAGCTGTGCAGCTGCCTTTCGTATGCTGCTGTTTGAACGCAGAGCTTTTATTATGACCTCTTTTTCAATTGAATCAAGAAGACTTGGAAGTGATTGATTGTTTTTTTCAATACTGCAAGAGCTATAGTCTTGTAAAGGATACGAAAAATTCCTTAAATAATCAGGTAATGAATCTGATGTAATTACTTCCTGATCTGAATTAATATAAGCGACTTCAACGATATTTCTGAGTTCACGCACATTACCGTAGAAATTATGATTTTTAATAATGGACAAAGAGTTACTGTCAAATTCCTTTTTAATGCCGTAATCTGCAAAAAGCTGTTGTAGAAAGTATTCCAATAATGGAAGAATATCTTCTCTTCTTTCGCGTAAGGGTGGTATTTCAATTGTAAATGCATTCAACCTGTAGAACAGATCCATTCTGAAGCTACCTTTATTAATATTTTCCGATAAATTCTTATTTGTGCTTGCAATAACTCTCACATCAATTGCTTTCGACCAGCTTCCCCCAACACGCCTTATCTCCCTATCCTGCAAGACTCTAAGCAATTTAACCTGCATTGAATTTGAGAGTTCTCCTATTTCATCAAGGAGCAAAGACCCTTTGTGAGCAGATTCAAATATGCCGATATTACCCTCTCGATTTGCTCCGGTAAAAGCTCCTCTTTCATATCCAAAAAGTTCAGACTCAAGAAGGGATTCGGGGATTGCACCACAGTTTATTTTTATAAATGGCATATTTGCACGGGGACTGCTCTTGTGAATAAGATTTGCTACAACTTCCTTTCCTACTCCGGTTTCACCGGAAATCAGAATGGATGTCGGGTAAGATGCAATTTTTTTTGTTTTTTCATATATAGCTTTCATGGTTTTGCTGTAAAATATTCCATTCTGGTCCATAATTGCACCTCCTTTGGATTTTAATGCATCACGTCAATTCTAAATACTCAGATAACTCCCAATCGCTTATATGTGTTATATAACGTTTCCATTCGCCTTCCCTTAACGTAATATATTGACTAATGAACTCTTCACCTAGAACATCCTTAAAATAAGTATCCTTCTTAAGTTCCCTGATTGCGTCTATTAAAGTGCTGGGCAGCGTGTTTTCTGTAGCTTTATATGTATCTGTTCCGGTACATGGTTCAGGAGGTTTAATATCGTTCTTGATACCATCCAGGCCTGACGCCAAAATTGCAGCTAAAGCAATATAAGGGTTTGTATCAGCTCCAGGCAATCTGTTTTCTATTCGTGTGTTTTCATTTCGGGAGAATGGTATTCTTATCATTGCACCCCGGTGCTCATACCCCCATGTTTTGGTCGTGGGTGCAAACATGTATGGCTGAAGTCGTTTATAACTGTTTACTGTAGGGTTGACTAAAGCACACAGGGCATCTGCATGCTTGATCTGTCCGGCAATAAAACTATGGCACATTTTTGAGAGGCCGTCGGAGCTTTTTTCGTCTCTGAGAAGATTTCTCTCATTTTCATCATAAAGTGATATGTGAACATGGGCTCCGTTTCCACAGCGGCCGGCTGCAGGTTTTGCCATAAAAGAAGCTAACAAATTCTTTTGTTCTATTATTTCCTTAATGCTTGTCCTATAGTAAAAAGCCATGTCTGCAATTTCTATATCCCAAAAAGGAGAATTTGTTACTTCAAACTGACCTGGAGCATACTCGGTATTGGCAACTTCCGGGCCTGCTCCCATTACTGACAGGTTTAACATGACATCCTTGATAATATTTTCTACGCCATGCTGTTTTATCTCGGAGTAACACTGCTTGCCATCCCATATTGGCGCGAGCGAGCCGTCACTATTACGTTCAAATACATAAAACTCATATTCAAACGCACCTTTCACCTTGATTCCTTCCTGTGCATATAATTCTAATACTTTTTTTAAAACATATCTTGGTGCAAAGTTTATGGGGTTATTGTATGGGTCATATACATCTGTTATCACTCTGGCAGTACCGTTTAAATAAGGAACAACACCAAATGTCTTTAAATCAGGCTTGATTATCCAACTTGGGAAACCACCTTTGTAGCTATCACCAATTTTTTCATTTATTTCTGCTGCCGTATCAAAAGAAAAAACAACAGAAGGCAGGCTAATGCCATACTCCATAACTTGAGCCAAAAAGTGTTCTATTGACACATATCTGGAGCGGTGCATATTAGAATTGTCATTCATGCAAACTATTACAGTATGAATTTTATTGTTTTGAATAAGCTGCAAAATATGATCTTTCCATCTCTGAGTATCCATTTGACTCCTTTCGTGCCGGACCTGGTCCCGCATATACAAATATTTGGTATAGAGCTCTATTATACCCTCCCTTTTTTAGAACCCATAAAAAAGATAATGCAAGAAGCATTCCAACAATTGCAAAATTTAATCCTTACAGGAGGTTGTCCCAAAGTCCGTAGTAATTGAAGTGGCGTTCCTTATGACAGCTTGATAAATTGTTTATTTAAAAGTAAAAAAGAAATTAGATGCTGCTATTACAATTATATCAAACATGGTTCATAAATGCACCATGTTTGGTTCAAAATTAAATAGCTTGTCTGTCTAGTGATATAATGTATATTTAGAATTTCTAATTTATAAAAATGCAAAATCCGAACCAATTATTTTATACTGTAAATCACACAATAGGATAGGTATCTTAAAAACTCAGTAATCACAACGGTTATCAAAAATAAATATGAAAGCGGCGTTTTGGCATAAATATTGCTGGTTTATTTGTTTGAGTATTTATTCAAATATACCTTGTATTAATGTATGCAATGGGGAATAGAATTTGAGATTGCTGCCAACCTACATAATCAACGAAAGAAGCGGAGGTGTATAGCGCAACTTTATGATGCGCAGATGTCAAGTAATAGTGCGGGTTATGCGGCGTAAAGCAGAACTATCTGAATGATCTGCCATGAAGTAAGTTCGTTCAATGCTGTGCAATAAACTAAAAAGTAAATGTAAAACGGAGGGAAACTTAATGAGCGATAAACGTAATATTGTATATCCTTATATCCCTAATTCAGTGCCTGAAATAAAAAAAGCAATGCTGGATGAATTAGGCATGAAAAGTGTAGAGGATATTTATAAGGCAATCCCTGATCGTCTAAGATTTAAAGGAGAAATGGATATTCCTGCACCTATACTTTCTGAGGCCAGGCTTCAAAGGCATGTAGAAAAGATATTGTCAAAAAACAAAAATTGCAAAGAGAATATCTGCTTTCTGGGTGGAGGAGCATGGAATCATTATGTACCTGCTGTGTGCGATACAATCGGCGGCAGGGATGAAATCCTTACTTCTTATGTAGGAGAAGCTTTTTCGGATCATGGTAAGTTCCAGATACTATTCGAAAGTGAAAGCATGCTTGCGGATTTGACTGGATTTGATGCTTGCAACACTCCTACTTATGATTGGGCCAATGCCATAGCTATTACATCAAGAATGGCTTCAAGAACTACAGGCAGAAAAGAAATATTGATTTCTGAAGCAACAGGCCCCCAAAGAAAACTAATAGTTAAGAACTACTGTAAACCTGACATTGCAGTTTCTGAGATCAAATTCGATTATGATAATATGCGTTTGGATCTGGAAGATCTGCGCAGCAAGATTTCAGAAAAGACTGCATGTGTTTATTTTGAAAATCCTTCTTACCTGGGCTTTATAGAAACTCAGGGTGATGAAATTGTTAAAATAGCTCATGAAAAAGGTGCTTTAGTTGCTGTTGGAGTTGACCCTGCTTCATTAGGGGTTTTAGAGGCTCCAGGCGATTTTGGCGCTGATTATGCTGTTGGAGATCTTCAGCCGTTAGGGCTCCATATGTCCTATGGCGGAGGTCTGGGAGGGTTCATTGCCTGCAGGGATGAAGAGAAATTCATAGCTGAATATCCATCATTGCTATTTGGTGTATTACCTACCATTAAAGAGGGCGAATACGGATTCGGCCAAGTTGCTTTTGAAAGAACTTCTTATGGTTCCAGAGAAAAAGGAAAAGACTTCATAGGCACTTGTGCTGCTTTGCATGGAATGATTTCTGCCGTATATCTTGCATTAATGGGTCCTCAGGGAATGATAGATCTAGGAAAAGGAATCATGCAAAGAGTAGCTTATGCTAAATTGGAACTGGCAAAGATTGCTGGTATTAAAATTCATGAAGGCTATAATTTCAAGGAATTTGTGGTCAACTTTGATGGTGCTGGAAAATCGGTTAAGCAGATAAATAAGGCTCTACTCAAGAGAAATATATTTGGCGGTCTGGATTTGACTGAAGATTTTCCGATTTTAGGGAAAAGTGCTCTGTATGCAATAACTGAAATGATATCCAAAGAAGATATTGATGCTTTAGTAAAGGCGCTTAAAGAGATTTGCTAGTGCTTTTTAACACAACAAATTTTAGCTATTCAAGTGTTAAAAATGCACTTCCTTGATGTTGTGCCTCTACAGGATTAGCAATTCTTTCTGTTAAGAGGCACCTATATCGGATTTGTGAAAAATTTGAAAATGGAGGGTTAAACATAGATGAGTAAAGCATATTTAAGGGAAAATTTCCATGAAGCTCGTTGGGATGAACCTATGATTTATGAGCTTTCAACTCCGGGAACCAGAGGGATATTGATTCCGGAGGTTGAGGATGAAATAGCTGCAGCGGTTGGTGATGTTGCTGCTTCCCTACCCCAAAATGTGAGAAGGAAAGCACCTCTTTTATTACCCGAAGTCGACCAAAAACATGTTTTAGCGCACTATATTCATCTGACTCAGGAGACAATGGGTTCAAATATCAGCAATGACCTCAGTGAAGGGACCTGCACAATGAAATATAACCCAAGATTAAGTGAAGCGATGGCTCTGAATGATAATTTTGCAGACTTGCATCCGGAACAGGACATAGAGACTGTACAAGGCATACTGGAAATATTCTATAAGTTTGAGCATATCATGAAAGAAATTTCCGGGATGGACAAGTTCAGTTTCCAACCGGGTGGCGGCAACCATGCAGTTTATTGTGCTGCTTCAGTTATGAGGGCATATCATCAATCGAGGAATGATTTAAAGAGAGATACCATTATTACGACAATATTCTCTCATCCTTGTGATGCGGCTGCTCCGGCAACTGCTGGATTCAAAGTAATTACCCTATATCCGGACGAAAGAGGAGTACCGGATATAGAGGCGCTAAAGAAAGCGGTTGAAGAAACTGGCGATCATTTAGCGGGTATTTTTATGACCAATCCTGAAGATATAGGTATATATAATCCGAATATAGATAAATTTGCTGAATTGGTTCATCAAGTGGGTGGACTTTGCTACTATGATCAAGCAAATGCAAATGCATTTTTGGGTATTGTCAGAGCAAAAGAGGCTGGCTTTGATATGTGCCACTTCAACGTACACAAGACTTTTGGCACCCCGCATGGCGGAGAAGGCCCGGCTAATGGAGCTTTTGGCTGCCGTGAGTTTTTAACTAAATTCCTACCTAAACCTACCGTGGAATTTGATGGTGAAAAATACTATCTGGACTTTGATAGACCTGAGAGTTTTGGTAAAGTCAGGGAGTACATAGGTACTGCCGGAGTTATTTTAAGAGCGTATAGTTGGATCATGATGCATGGGGCAAAAGGAATAAAGGAATGTGCAGAAATTTCTGTCCTTAATAATAACTACCTCGAAAAGCTTCTTTTATCTATTAAAGGGTGCGGAGAAGCATTTTTAGGTAATGGAGTTACCAGACAAGAACAGTGCAGATACTCTTGGGAAGAACTGTACAAAGATACTGGTGTAGGTACTGATGATATCAATAAGAGAATAAATGATTATGGTATTCCGTGGTACTGGGCTTCACACCATCCGTGGGTTATACCGCAGCCTATGACTCTTGAGCCTTGCGAAACTTACAGCAAATGTGACTTGGAGGAATACTACAAAACTCTCAAGCGGGTAGCTGATGAAGCATATACAAACCCGGAAATAGTTTTGAGTGCTCCTCATAATAGCGCATCCCATGACTTGGCTAATCCGGAAGATCTTAACGATCCGGCTAAATGGGCTATAACCTGGAGAGCGTTCCTTAAAAAGCATGGGGACAAATATATAAAAGTTAAATAACAAGACTTGATTATAAGCTCCGGCATGTTATACAACTTGATACAAATATATGCCGGAGCTTAATAAAACTTAATCAAATATGTTCAAAGTAAACATAATGTATCAGATGGAAGTATCTTATTGCAATATATAGTCCGGGTAGCTGACATAGATAGAGCTCATGTTAACGTATTAGAATACTGAGAAAAGGGTGTGAAATTTTGGCTAAAAAAATAGGAATCATTATTAATCCGGTAGCTGGAATTGGAGGCAGAGTTGGTTTAAAAGGATCGGATGGAGAAGAAATATTAGCCAAAGCTATAGAACTAGGAGCAAAACCGGAATGCCCCGATAAGGCCGTGATCGCTATAGGTCAGCTTAAGGAATTTGAAGAAGAAATTTTAGAGATTTATACTTATCCCGGTGAAATGGGTGAGGATGAAGTAAGGGCTGGTGGACTGGAGCCCATTGTTATTGGCAGGATTGATTCAGGACATACCAAGCCGGCAGATACTATAAGAGCGGCTCGGGATATGTATGAAATGGGGGTGGATTTAATACTTTTTGCCGGTGGAGACGGTACGGCTAGAAATATTTTAGATGCAGTCGGAGATAAAGTAGCTGTCTTGGGCGTGCCTGGAGGATGTAAAATACATTCGGCAGTATACGCAATAAATCCAAAGACTGCTGGAAAGTTAGTGCTGGAATATCTACGGGGAAAAGTTAAAAACCTGAAAGAATCTGAAGTGATGGATATTGATGAAGACGCTTTTAGGGAAGGAGTCCTTAGAGCAAGATTATATGGTTATATGAAAGTTCCCAATGAAAGAAGAATGGTTCAGAATCTAAAAAGCGGGGGAAGTCACGGGGAAGAAGCTGAACTGGATTCAGTAGCCAGGCATGTTTCTTTCAATTTGGAGAAAGATGTACTTTATATTTTTGGTACAGGATCAACTGTAAGAGGAGTTATGGATAAATTGGGACTTAAAAATACTCTTTTGGGTGTGGACTTGGTTTATAACAATCAAGTAATAGCAAACGATGCAAATGAAAGCACAATCTTAAAGTATCTGGATAAATATGATAAAGCCAAGATTGTTATCACGGTAATTGGCGGTCAAGGATACTTATTTGGCAGGGGTAATCAGCAGCTAAGCCCTAGAGTTATTAGAAAAGTAGGTCTTAATAATATTATCATAATAGCAACTAAAAATAAGATGTACTCCCTGTTTGGTCAGCCTTTATTAGTTGACACCGGTGATGAGGAACTTAATGAAGAGCTTAGCGGATATGTAAAAGTTATTGTTGGCTATGATGAGTCCGTTATGTTTAAAGTAAAGGCTTAATATATTGTTTTACCCACACTTACACAATGAGGAGGAGAGTTATATGGGAAAGTTAGACAATAAGATTGCAATTATTACTGGGGCGGCTGTCGGCAATGGGAACGGGGCAGCGAAAGTATTGGCTGAGAATGGTGCATATGTAATTTTGACAGACATACAGGATAAGGTTTTTGATGCTGCAAAAAAAATTGAGGAATCAGGCTTCAAAGCAGCTGCCTACAAAATGAATGTAAGCAATTGGACCGAAGTGAAGCAGGTAGCTCTGGATATTTTTAACAGGTTTGGCAAGATAGATATTCTCGTGAATAATGCCGGTGTATGCAATGCAGTTCCGTTTTTGAAGATGAGCGACGAGGTAAGGGACAGGATGTTTGACATTAATATTAAAGGGGTATGGAATGCATCAAAGGCGGTAATACCCTATATGGTACAGCAAAACAACGGAGCAATAGTCAATTTATCATCTGTTACAGGTCCTATGGTAGTAGACGTAGGGGAGACGGCCTATGCAACAACAAAAGCAGCTATCTGGGGCTTTACAAAGGCACTTGCCATAGAGTTTGCAAAAAACAATATAAGGGTAAATGCAATTTGTCCTGGCTATATTATGACGCCTATGGCAGAGTCTATTGCCAGAGAATCAAATCCCGATAACCCTCAAGCTGTTCTGAATTCAATTGCTGCTGCGATACCAATGGGAAGGTTGGGGACAATAGAAGAGTTGGGAAACCTGGTTGCATTCCTGGCGTCCGATGAATCAAGGTATATAACAGGAACGCAAGTTGTCATAGATGGAGGCAGTACTTTACCGGAAAGCTTTGGGGCAGTAGGTGTGGAAAACTAGTACTCCTGTGTGGTGATGTTTTCTATTTTTCGTCGTAAGTTTTAATCAGGTGATAGATGCAGGGGCCATCGCAAGCTTTTTGCACATGGTGTTTCACATTCGCACGGAGCATGATTGCATCGCCTTCTTCAATAATATGTTTCTGACCATCTACGATCACGACCATACACCCCTTAGCGACAATGCAGAACTCGTCATGGGTGTGCTGGGAAGTTGTATATTCCTTATTGGAGCCCTTAAGTGTCATTACATCAAGCGCAAAGTGTCGGGAATTCGAAAAAACCGACTCACAGCATACCGCGTTGCTGTAATCGTAAACCATCGTCCGCTCGTTTTTACGGACAAGCAACATGCCGTCTTGCTCCTTTAGCGGCGCATCCACCAACTCGTTTGCGGTTACACCCAGCGCAAAGCAGATTTTTTGAAGGTTATTGAAGGATGGGCTATTGATGTCCCGCTCGATTTTGCTGATAAAACCTACTGAAAGATTGGTAGAAGCAGCCAGCGATTTCAGCGTCATGCCCTTCTGTTTTCTAATAGTTCTAATAGTATGCCCTAGTTTCTGCATACTTTTCACTTCCTCTTTGTTGGCGTTGTTATTCACTTTCTGAAAGTGAATAGCTTAAAAAATAATATACCTTACATAGTATATAACGATTATTTGATTTTGTCATCCACTAATTACATGAAATGATAAAATATGGCTGGAATAAGTACCGGACGGATGACGCAAGTTTTACTGAATTACACCCTAAAGACAATATAAAATTTTCATATATGAAAAAATCCGGGCATGATATTATGCATTTTGTCAATTGCACTGTTCGTCCTTTTAGTTAAACTACTGATTTTTTATGCTTTCAAAGTATCATAAAAACTGTATAATGTCAACTGCTTGAGCAAAAATTCGAGAGTTGTATAATTCTGTCAATATTCTCATGAGTATTTACAGAATTATGAATAGCAACAAATTTTCATATAGTATACAATATTTACTAAAATAATAATTTTCCTATAATGTTATAATTTGTATAAACCCCAGACTTTGGCAAGGAGGAGGGAAGCAAAATATTCCATCGCTAATCAAGATATTATCTTTGGGTGACAGTAATGAGTGTTTGACGTCGGAGACTGTTGTTACAGCCTTTGAATATATTGGCAGTAGTATGTCCGTTACAGAAACTTAACCGATGGGAGCATTAAACTGCAAAAATGATGCTGGTGCAAAAGAAGCTTGATTTATAAAAAATACTGTGATATAACTTAAGAAGAGACACTATGTGAAAATTATGATTTTACTACTATGCGAAAATTCTAATGCTATTATGAAAATTCTGATGTTGTTTTAAAGTGTTGGAATTTAATAAAGTAGTAAAAAGACCAAGGAGGGTTGATTGGTACTTAACTCGCTTCCCTAATTATCTAAACTGCTTCGACATAAGTACTATTAATCAGTGTCAATTTTTAAATTAGAAAGGGGTTGGAATTATGAAAAAACACCGCAGTTCTATTTCTCTATTGTTAGTTCTAGTTATGATTGTTACTCTATTAGGAGGTTGCGGCACCCCAAGCAAGCAACCCGATGCAAACGCAACACCCACTAATTCACCGGCGGCTTCAAAGGGAAATGCAATAAAGGTATCGGTGCCGAATACTAAAGCGGAAGCCGGCGCAAAGCTGGACGAGGATATTACTATTGTTCAGGCTTTGGACATGGTATCCTTCGACCCGATTAACACTTCTGACCTTTCCAATGCTTATGTCATTACCAATATCTACAGCAGATTATTTGATTTTACTGAAGATGCAAAAGGTACACCTGAATTAGTTGAAAGTTATAAGATGGTTAGTGATACTGAGTGGCAATTTAAGATTTACGAGGGTGTCAAGTGCCATGACGGTGAGCCGTTAACAGCAGATGACGTTGTTTACTCTCTGCAGAGGACCCAGACGGGTACTGCTATTGGTGCTTTGTTCAAACCTGTGGACAAGATTTCCAAGGTTGACGACTACACTATTAGTATAACAACCAAAGGTCCATATCCTGCTCTGGTTTCAGCTTTGACACATCAAGCCACCTGCATAGTCCCCAAGCATTACGCTGAAAAGGCTGTTGCTGCGAACGACTGGAGCAGTCCAATCGGAACAGGACGATACAAATTCAAGAGCCGTTTAATCGGTGACAACGTTGTGATGGAACGCTTTGACGGCTACTTCAATCAGGAGGACCCAGCTCTCAACAAGAGCTTAACTTATAAGATTATTCCTGAAGGAAGTGGAAGAACTATCGCTGTGGAAACTAAAGCAGCAGATATAAACGTTGTATTCGATACAGTGGACTATGACCGCGTACTATCAAACCCTGATGTGCAGCTTTGGGAGCACTTCTCTCAGACGGTTTGGCATCTGGGCTACGACACCACACAGAAATGGTTCGACAACAAGCTGGTTCGCCAAGCCATCAACTACGCCGTTGACCGTAAGGCTTGCCTTGAGGTCGGTCATAATGGTCATGGTACTGTAGTGTATAACTCTGCTACTTTTGCTCCTACCTGTTTAGGCGCAATCGATAATCCCAACGACATGTACAGCTATGATCCCGAGAAGGCAAAAGCGCTGATGAAGGAAGCTGGTTGCACTGGCTTTGAAACTGAAATTATAGTTTTCCGTGACGAAGCGGAGCGTATAGCTGTTCTTGTTCAGTCCTACTTGGATGTCATCGGAATTAAGGCAAAGGTTACCAGAATTGAGAATGCTGTGTTTGCCTCCACCATACAAAACCACAAAGCACCTATGTTTATCACCAGCTGGGGCTGCTACTGGGATCCTGATTTGTTCCTGGCACGCCGCTTTAGTCAAGCCGGCATTGGCGGCGTTAACCGTGGTTGGTACCTCAACCCTGAGCTGGACGTTCTGATTGAAAAAGGCCGCGCATCCTTCGACGATAAAGTTCGTGCCGATGTGTATGCAGAAGCACAGAAGTTATTGGCAGAGGAAGCACCGGAGTGCGACTTGTATGTCAACACAATGTATGGACTTGCCAATAAAGATCTGAAGGGCGTAGAAATCAATGTCGAGATGCCCTACCATTACTTTAAGCTGCATTATTAAAAAAACTCTCTACTGAAACAATGAGCTTAAATCAGAATACTGCAGTTTAGGCTTAATAGAACTCCGGCATGTTCCTCAACCTGGGTTGAGGAACATGCCGATTATAGGAGTGAAATTTATGATTAAGTATATTATTAAGCGTCTTCTTATTATGATTCCGGTTGTCATAGCAGTGACATTTGTTGTTTTTACCATAATGTATATGACACCAGGCGATCCAACTGCTATCATTCTTGGTAATGAATTTTCAGAACAGGCGAGTATGTCGCTCAAACATGATCTGGGTCTTGATAAACCATTTTTCATTCAGTTTATAAATTATGTAGCTAATCTGGCTCAAGGAGATTTTGGTACTTCCTATATTACCAGAGCTCCTGTTTCGGAACAACTGCTGGCACGTTTCCCCAGCACGGCAAAGGTTGTGGTTGGTGCGATGCTGGTCTGTGTCTGTTTAGGAGTGCCTATTGGTGTCTACTCTGGAACCAAGCCCTATTCTTTGTTCTCCAACATCACCATGGTTATAGGTCTCCTTGGTGTATCTTTACCAATTTTCTGGCTGGGTCTTTTGCTAATTTTACTTTTCTCGGTAACACTAGGCTGGCTGCCGTCGAGCGGTATTGATGGATTTGCCAGTCTCATATTGCCCTCCATTGCTCTGGGATGCAACTACATGGCCAATATCATGAGAACTACACGCTCTTCCATGCTAGAGGTCGTCCGTCAGGACTATATACGTACTGCAAAGGCAAAAGGCGTCAGTCAAAAAAACGTCATACGCAAACATGCACTTAAAAATGCGATGATGCCTACGATTACTGTAATAGGGATGAACGTAGGTGCTCTGCTTGGTGGAGTTGTACTGACAGAAACTGTGTTTTCTATTCCGGGCACAGGAAGACTGCTTGTTGAATCCATTAACAAGAGGGACACACCTAGTGTTCTCGGCTGTTTGGTGATTATGGCGGTCTGTGTGGCTGTTTCGAACTTACTGGTCGATCTGATTTATGCATATATTGACCCGAGAATCAAAGCGCAGTACAGCGGGGGGAGGAACTAACAATGGAGAATACGGCAAAAAAATTTACAACTAAAAAAGAATTTTTTAAGCAATACAAGAAAAAAAGCCGTCTGCAGGAAATTTGGCGTAGCTTCTTAAAAAATAAATTGGCTGTTGTTGGCTTGGTTCTTTTTGCCCTTATTATAATAGTCGCAATTGCGGCACCACTAATTGCAAATTATAACAATGCTGCTATAAAAGTCAATGTACAAGGTCGCTTGAGCGCGCCGAATGCTGAGCATATGTTCGGCACTGATGAGATGGGGAGAGACATTTTTGCGCGAATCGTACATGGCGCTCGTATTTCTCTTGTTGTCGGATTATCGGCAGTGGCTATTGCACTGTTTGTTGGTGGAGCATTCGGAGCAATTGCAGGTTTTTTCGGAGGCATGGTAGATAACGTCATAATGCGTTGTATGGATGTATTTCTATGTCTGCCTGATGTGTTGCTGGCACTGGCTATAGTGGCTGCATTTGGTACGAATCAGTTGAACATGACCATTGCTATCGGGCTCTCCTTCACGCCGAAGTTTTCACGTGTAGTGCGTTCAGCGGTGATGACTGTAAGAGGCATTGAGTATGTGGAGGCGGCCAGAGCCATAGGGGCAACCAATACACAAATCATTACAAAGCATATTTTGATCAATTGCATCGGCCCTATTATTGTCCAAGTGACACTATATGTTGCAAGTGCAATACTGACCATCTCAGCACTGAGCTTTATCGGCCTTGGTATTCAAGCTCCTATCCCTGAATGGGGTAATATGCTTGCTTCCGGCCGTGCATATATGCGTGACCACGCCTATATCGTTATGGCACCGGGTCTTGCGATTTTCGTGACGATCCTTTCGCTTAATCTTTTGGGTGACGGTTTGCGTGACGCGCTGGATCCCAGGTTGAAACAGTAGGAGGAAGAATATGGATATCAAAAAGGTAAATGAAAAGGGAAACACACTGGAGATCAAGAATCTTGTGATTCATTATGTCAGCGAAGACGAAGTGGTGAAAGCCGTTAATGGTGTGGATATTACAATCGCCTCTGGCAAGACCCTTGGTCTGGTGGGAGAAACAGGAGCAGGAAAAACTACCACTGCGCTGTCAATTCTAAATCTGGTTCCGGATCCTCAGGGGAAAATTATTTCAGGTGAGGTATTACTGGAAGGAAAGAATGTTTTAACGATGAGCGACAGTGAATTAGAGGAGCTCCGCGGTGATAAGGTTGCGATGATCTTTCAGGATCCAATGACATCACTGAACCCGGTTCTTACAGTTGGTGATCAAATTGCCGAAGGCCTCGAGATTCATCGAAAGATAAGTAAAGGAGAAGCGCTCAAACAGGCAAAAGAGATGTTGGAGCTGGTTGGTATTCCGGCTGAGCGTGCTGGTGAGTATCCCTACCAGTTTTCCGGTGGTATGAAACAGCGTGTCGTAATTGCGATCGCACTGGCATGCAGCCCCGATCTTCTAATTGCGGACGAGCCCACTACTGCATTGGATGTGACCATTCAAGCGCAGGTGCTGATACTGATCAACGATTTGAAACAAAAATATCATATGTCTATGCTCATGATCACTCATGACCTTGGTATTGTTGCAGAAGTGTGCGACGAGGTTTCCATCGTATATGCCGGGCGTATTTTAGAGCATGGCACTTTGGAAGATATCTTTGACAACATGCGGCATCCTTATACCAAGGGTTTATTTGGCGCTTTGCCAGATATTGAGGTCAGACGTACCGAACTCAAACCCATTAAAGGGTTGATGCCCGATCCTACTAATCTCCCCTCGGGGTGTCCGTTCCATCCTCGCTGCGATTATGCAATGGAGGTCTGCAGTAAGCTTCCACCTGAGACCAAGTGGCTCAGCGACACCCATTGCGTAGAATGTCATCTTTATAAAGACACCAATGAGAGCATGCTTTAAGGAGGTATTGTGTTGAGTAATACATTATTGGAGGTCAAGGACCTTAAAAAATATTATAAAGTACCTAAGGGAATGCTTCACGCGGTCGATGGTGTGACATTTAGTATCGACAAAGGGAAAACACTGGGTATCGTGGGTGAATCAGGCTGTGGCAAAACGACTGCTGGACGTGCAATTCTGCGTCTTGTAGAACCAACCAGCGGGCAAATCATATTCGATGGTGTCGATATACTAAAGCTCAACAAGAATGAAATGAGGCATATTCGAAAAGACATGCAGCTTATATTTCAGGACCCGTTTTCTTCTTTGAATCCGCGTAAAACTATTGCGCAGACTATCGAAGAGCCAATTATACTGGCTAAAATGATTCCGGACAAAAATAAACGCTTTATGCGCGTTATGGAGTTGATGGAAACTGTCGGTCTGGCGGAGCGTCTGGTCAACACCTATCCCCACGAGCTAGACGGGGGTCGACGTCAGCGTATTGGTATTGCTCGTGCACTGGCAATGAATCCGAAGTTCATTATCTGCGACGAGCCGGTTTCTGCCCTGGACGTTTCTATTCAGGCGCAGATTCTGAATCTGATGAAGAAAATTCAGCGGGAAATGGGACTGACATATATATTTATAACCCATGACCTATCGGTGGTAAATCATTTTTCGGATGATATAGCAGTTATGTATCTGGGCCGTTTGATTGAGAAGGCGCCTTCAGAGATACTTTTTGCAAATCCTGTACACCCTTACACTAAGGCGCTTCTTTCTGCCATTCCTGTGCCCAGGATTCACAACCGACCGCAAAGGATTCTGCTGCGTGGTGAGATTACATCCCCGATTAATCCCGAACCGGTCTGCCGTTTTGCTAACCGTTGTAATTATGCGGAACCGATATGTTCGAAGGAAGAACCGGTATTAATCGAAATAGAGCCGAATCACTTTGTTGCTTGTCATCTGAAGGGCATCAATGCAAATGCTTAATAAATTATATTGTAGGAGGATAAATTATGAGTAGTTCTAAAGTTGATTTTCTGTATCTGAGTGAGCCGGAAATGGTTAAAGCCGGTGTTACCGATATGCATCGTTGCATTGAGGTAATGACCGAAGTTTTTGACCTGTTGGGGCAAGGTGACTATATAATGGGTGGTAAGAACCACAATTCCCACGGTGTTTTGATTACTTTCCCCAATGAA
>Ga0209467_1001221_pt1 | contig 23839 bp, 18 predicted proteins | sample Higcelwee11metaG_FD_187175 | JGI IMG/M metagenome (GOLD analysis project Ga0209467, IMG submission 187175) | Freshwater pond sediment microbial communities from the University of Edinburgh, under environmental carbon perturbations - High... | ecosystem: Environmental > Aquatic > Freshwater >... | reverse complement strand
CTCATGAATGGGCAGGTTTAGTTTTTGTCGCCGCAGCGCTCGCTCACATTATCAATCACCGGCAGGGTATCGTCTTTTACGCTAAACGAATAACGTCTGCATCGCTCATGGCTGCGCTTATTCTGGGGTTTGTCGTTTTTGCTGTTGTGACAAGCTCAGCTTCCGGCTCAAACCCCAAAGCCGTGCTTCAAGTTTTAAGTCAAGCCCCGATCAAAACGCTCGCACCCTCTTTCGGCACGAGCCCGCAGCAGGCTGTCCTTAGGCTCAAAGCCAAAGGCATCGAGGCTGGCGCAGATCAAACGGTTGGGGACATCGCACGCAAAGCGCAGGCCTCGCCGCTCGACGTTCTTACAATCCTCGCCACCACGCCCGCGCCTTAAGCCCCGCGCGGCAAAAGCTGTAGCCTACCCTTCGCGCTTGCCTTCACCACGTAGAACCCGCGCATGCATTTCGGTAGTCAGCGCCTCGATATGCTGGCTCAGCTCTTTGACCATCTCGGTTAACTGCGTGTTCTGCTCAAGCAGCGCAAGCAACTGCGCTGTTTGCTCTTCGGTGATAATCTGTCGTTGTTCGCTGGCAACAGCAATCGCCTCGCGATGCTGCGCATCAGCTTCAGCATTCACCTTATCGCGATCAGCTTGTCGCGTTTGCGCCAACAAAATCAACGGCGCGGCATAAGCCGCTTGAAGACTGAAAGCCAAGTTGAGAAGAATAAACGGATAAACGTCAAACGTGGCGAATCCAAAAACATTTATGCCGATCCAAACCAAGACTAAAATCGTCTGCGTGATCAGGAACAACGGCGTGCCAAAGAAACGGGCAAATCCTTCCGCCTTAAGCGCAAACCAGTCATCACCAAAAACGGAGTTCAAATGCACATGTGGCAAATGAAATCGAAAATAGTGGCTTCGCAGCAAAGCGGCATCTGGAGATTGGACCTCTCGCGCAAACAGCTGTGTCTTCATTAAAAACCCCTCCCATACGAACGCCGCCCCTCTCAAAGAGAGGCCCCAGAATTTCTTTAAGATGAATCCACAAAAGCAACCCTGTCAATCGCCAACGCGCTTGAGGCCGCCCGGTCTTATGAATCAGAAGGCTCGTTCCGTGCATTCCGCTTAAGACTTTTCATAAAAGCCCCAAAATGCGGCGCAAACTCTTTGTATAAAGGATTCTCACGATCTTCCAAAAGAGTCTCGCCCACCAATTTTAAGCCCAGAATAAAGGCAAGCCCTTTTTCATCTTGAAGGCCAAGCTTGGCCGCAAGCGCAATGATATCATCATGATTTTCCGTCTGAAAACACAGCGGTGGCTGCGCGGCCCGTGTTTTCGCCTCGTCTGCGACAGCCTCAACCGTAATTTGATACTTATGCTTTGCCATGTTTCCCTCTATGCCATTGAAGACCGCGTATAAATAAATGAACGGCAGCCTCAACATGCTTCTCAATTTGTTTATGCGAAATTGGGGCCATCCCCAAGCTATACATGAAGTGAAGATCCCCAATGATCGACCCAATAAATAGGCGGGCAAGATCATCATAGGACAGACCCGTGTCATTCGATGGAAGCGAAACGCGCAATTGAGCCTGCACACGCTTTCTGACACGTTTAGGCCCCGTTTCAAAAAAGAATTTCACAAGATCCGGAATCCGCAAAGCCTCGGCAGTGATAATGCGATACACAGCAATCATTTTTGGTGTCAGTGCTGTTGTAGCGAATTGCATGCCTAATTCAAACAGACGTTCTTCCATCGAAAGGTCTTGCTCTAGCGTGGCCTCTGCGCCCGGCCACACACAAGTTTCAACAATCATCGCGCGCAACAAGCCTTCTTTATTGCCAAACTGGCCATAAAGCGTACTTAAAGACCCCTTTGAGCGTTCAATAATGTCATTCAGGCTTGTGTGCGCATACCCTTTTTCAAGGAAAGCTTCTGCCGCCGCATCGAGCATAGCCCGTCGCCGTTGTGCAAGTAAATCCGCTCGCGATCCCTTCTGCGTAAGCACCGCTTTGACCATAGACCGCCCCTTCAAATAGATTGACATTTCTTTTGCGTGTAATACACATTACGCGAACTTATCGTTTATACGCCACCACTTTGTCAAGCCAAACGCAGGATTTCATGAACGTCCCCCAGACGACCGCGCCAACAACGAGCCGTAAAATCAACACAACGATGCTTCTTGTTATCCTTAGCGCGCTATCTGCTTTTGGGCCCTTGGCCACGGATATGTATCTCTCCAGCTTTTCACTTCTGGCCGCTGAGTATCATACGACGATGGCTATGGTTTCGATGAGCCTCTCGGCCTATTTTCTGGGCTTGGCTGGCGGCCAACTCCTTTACGGGCCCTTAATCGATAGATTTGGGCGAAAGCCTCTTCTGCTTTTGGGTATTTTGATTTTTTCCCTCACATCACTGCTTCTTATCTTTGCGCCGTCAATCCACACCTTTGTGGCCTTGCGCTTGTTTCAAGCCATTGGGGGTTGTGCCGGTATGGTTATCGCCCGCGCCATCATCAGTGATCTTTATGAGGAACGAGAGGCCGCGCGTTTCTTTTCGCTCATGATGATCATCACTGTGATCGCCCCCATCATTGCGCCGACCTTAGGCGGCTATCTGATCGCCACCTCAGGATGGAAGGCCATCTTTATCTTTCTGACTGTCTTTGGTTTGATCTGCTTTGTTGTCACGCAAACCGAGCTTCCAGAAACGCTTCCGCACAACCAGATGAAACGAGCCACTTTTAAAAGCATCCTTAAAACCTACGCGCGGCTATTAGTTAAACGCCATTTTATTCTCCCCTCGCTTGTCTGCGCCATTTCCTATGGTGAACTTTTCTCCTTTATCAGCGGCTCACCTTTTGTCTACATGACCCTCCATGGAGTCAAACCAGAACATTATGGCCTGCTCTTTAGCATCAACGCAGTGGGGACAATCTTTGCAGCCAAAGCAAACCACTCACTTCTTAAACACACAGCGCCCCTCAAAATCCTTTGGGCCTGCGTGGGAAGCAATTTATTTTTTGCCTTTATTCTCGTTTGCTTCGCCGCAAAGGCCTCTTTACCTGTTTTAATCTTCCTCCTTCTTCTTGCCCTGATCGGTATTCCTGCTATCGGGGCCAACGCCATGGCGCTTGCCATGAGCGCCTGCCCAGACAAAAAAGGCAGCAGCTCCGCTCTTCTCGGTGTTTTGCAGTTCGGTGTCGCAAGCTTTGCAAGCGCCAGCGTCGGCTTTTTTCACAACGGCACAGTCTATCCCATGGTCGGCCTTATTTTGGCCTGCAGCTTATTGGCAGCGGCGCTTCTTCTTGTGGACCGCGCAGCACAACGGTATAAGAAATGATGACACAACAAGCTATCGTAGTGTTGACCGTCGCTCACGCTCTTACCTTTTTTAACAGAAGAGAGAAAAATGAAAATTCTCGTCACTGGCGGCGCTGGCTACATTGGTTCGCATACATGTGTTGAGCTCCTTAAAGCGGGCTTTACCCCGGTTCTTTTCGATAATCTATCCAATGCAAATCTTGGCGTTCTACCGCGCCTTGAAAAAATCACTGGTCATAAGCCAATTTTTGTTCAGGGGGATGTTCGCGATCGCGAAGCGGTTTTGTCCTGCCTGCGCACGTTTGACTGCGAGGCCGTCATTCATTTTGCAGGCCTTAAAGCTGTTGGCGAATCTTTTGAAAAACCGCTCGCCTATTACGACACTAACGTCGTCGGAACGCTTCGCGTTTTAGAGGCCATGCACGAAGCCCAGGTGCAGCACATCATTTTCAGCTCTTCGGCTACCGTTTATGGCGCGCCTCATTTCCTCCCCTTTACTGAGCAACATCCACGCGCGCCCTATAGCCCTTATGGCCGCAATAAAATGATGGCAGAAGATCTCATCAATGATTTTTGTCATACCACGCCACAAACCGATGCCGCTCTCTTGCGTTATTTTAACCCCGTCGGCGCCCATGAAAGCGGCTTGATTGGCGAAGACCCGCGCGGCATCCCCAACAACCTCATGCCTTTTATTGCGCAAGTTGCCATGGGCAGACAGCCCTTTTTGAACGTTTGGGGCAATGATTACGAAACGCCTGACGGCACTGGCGTGCGCGATTATATCCATGTCGTTGATCTAGCCAAAGGCCACGTCTGTGCGCTCCAAAAACTTATTGAAGCACATAAAAGTTTGACCCTTAACCTTGGCACAGGCCAAGGAACCAGCGTCCTTGACCTTGTCCATGCCTTTGAAAAAGCGAGTGGCCACGTTGTCCCGTACCAAGTCGGCCCACGCAGGCAAGGCGACATCGCCGCCTACTACGCGAACGCAACGGCCGCGCGCATACAAATCGGTTGGACGGCAGAAAAAGGCATCGCACAAATGTGCGCTGACAGCTGGCGTTGGCAGTCGCAAAATCCCAATGGCTATGAGACAACCCAAGCCTGAGCGCAAAACTTACCCGCGCACTTCAGCAAGGCAATTCTCGACTTCCTGCTTCAGGTGATAGAATTCATCGCGCAACGCAGTCGTCGTCCTTGATTTTCATGCCCGTCACCTTAAGCAGACTGCGGATAATCATAGGCTACCCCCAGACAAAACGTCCTGATACACGGCTTGCATGGCCAAACCCATTGGCTCAGCAAGAAAAGAATCATGAAACCGCTTTTCTGCCGCCACGCCAAGCTCTGCGCAACGCACAGCCTCAAGTGAAGACAACAAACGGCGTAAGGTAAGCGCATCACCGCTGTCGAACAAAAAGCCTGTCTCTTGATCGCACACAACTTCCTGCAAACCGCCGACCCGCGCCGCAATGATCGGCTTTTTCAGGCGCATGGCTTCAAGCGCGACATAAGGCAGCCCCTCCCATCTTGACGGCATCACGACCACATCGCAAGACGCCATCATGGCCATGACTTGAGCAGACACCCGCCACCCAAACCACCGCACATGAGGGTAGTGCTGAAAATCGATCAAAGGATCGCCGGGCAACCGTTCACCAATTACATATAGTGAAATTTTATCTTCAAGCCCCTCGATCGCTCGCAATAAAATATCAATCCCTTTTTGCGGCGACAGGCGACCAACAAACAAAACCTTCAAACGACGATCTTCCCACACAAGTGGCGTAAAGACAGGCCCTTGCGCACCCAAGCCGTTGCGCACCGTAATGATTTTTTCTGAGCGAATGCCAAGCGCAATCCCGCTTTGCCGCTCGGCTTGTGAAACCGCGACGATACGCGCACAAAGAAAAGACAAAGCCCGTTCGATAAGCGCCGTGGTTCGCCGTGCGAGCTTTGATTGCTCGCGCTCCGTCGCCCACGCATGCGGACAATACACAACTGGAATGCGAAAAACTGGCGCGATCAAGCGAACGATCACGCCTGCAAACGTGGAGTGCGCGTGAATAAGATCGGGGCGAAAGCATGCGCACTGCTTGATGAGCGCGAACGGCAAAATGAAAAGCCCGCGCATACGCGAGTGCCGAGCAAACGGCACGACCAAAGCTGAAACAACAGAAGACAATTCTCCAACATGTTCCTTTGGCACCAAAAGCCGCACGTTTTCAGCGCCAAGGTCAGCACACTGCAACGGAACAAGTTCATTCAGGTGCGTGCTAACCCCGCCTAAAATCGTCTCGCAGACATGAAGAAGCTTCATGATTTGATTAACCTTATGACTCAAACAGTTAAAGAGGGCATCGGGCCAACACGCTCAGTTATCACGGCTTTCTCTTCGATTGCAAGCAAAGGAAAGACGCTGCGTATCCGGATAAATTTTCGTTTCAGTAAAAGGGGTTATCCCCAACGCCGCATAAAGCCACGCCCGCGTATGCCCCCCCTTCACGGGACAGAAAGAGAGATCCTGTACAATTCGCTTTATGACAGGACAGAAAGCCTTGTCTCCATTCGGTACGCATTTTCAGCTTCAAATCATTTTTCTCACAGGAGCATTACAGATGAAGAGATATTCTCCCTTCCAAAATAGCGCCTTCGAGAAAAAACAGATCCATCGTTTATTTGAAAAAGCAGCCACCACAGCCAAACGCCGCCGCCGCTCTACCGGACCATCGCCATGCTTTCTCGCCACCGTGCTCATGCTTTACAGCGCACAAGCGCATCACGCCTTAGCGGCAGATGTTCTGCCCACGGGCGGCACCGTTGTCGCAGGCTCCGGCACGATCAGCCAAACGGGCAGCGCGATGACGATCCATCAGACCACCGATAAAATGGCGATGGATTGGCAAAGCTTTTCCATTGGCGCCAGCAACAGCGTCACCTTTGTTCAACCGTCAAGCAGTTCGGTCGCACTCAACCGCGTTTTAGGCTCAGACGTTTCGGTGATCCAAGGCGTGCTTTCCGCCAACGGCCAGATTTTCTTGATCAACCCGAACGGGGTTTTGTTTACGCCCTCAGCGCAAGTCAATGTCGGCAGCATCGTTGTCTCGACCTTGAACCTCAGCACTGCTGATTTCCTTGCTGGTCGCTATAGTTTTGAAGGCGCAAGCAGCAACGCACTCATCAACCAAGGCAACATCACAGCCGCAGGCGGTGGCACCATCGCCCTCATCGCGGCCAAGATCACAAACGATGGCACGCTGACAGCCCAAGGCGGCAATGTCCTGATGGGCGCGGGCAGTAAGGTCACGCTCGATCTCGGCGGCCCGGTCAAGATTCAAGTGGAGCAAAGTGCGATTGACGCGCAAATCAAACAAGGCGGCGCAATCAAAGCCAATGGCGGCCTTGTCTATTTAACAGCAAAAGCCGCTGGCGATTTGGTCAGCACCGTCATCAACAACACAGGCGTGATCGAAGCGCAAACGCTAGCCACCGGCGAAGACGGCAAAATCTATTTGCTTGGTGATATGGAAAACGACCGCATCGTTGTTGGTGGCACGCTCGATGCCAGCGCACCAAACGGCGGCAATGGTGGCTTTATTGAAACGTCAGCGGCCCATGTCGAAATCATGCCAGAGGTCAAAATCACCGCTGCCTCCGCGCAGGGCAAGGGCGGTTCATGGCTTATCGATCCCACAAACATTACAATTGCCGCAAGCACCTGCACCGGCACCAACTGCCTTTCAGCTGACACCATTGCCAGTACGTTGAACGGCGGCACAGATGTCAGCATCGTCACGTCCGCCTCCGGCACAGGCGACGGCGACATCACAATCAACGCGCCGCTTTCTTGGTCGCTCAGCAAATTAACGCTCAGTGCCATTGACGACATCGTAATCAATGCAACAATGACGGCCACAAATGGCGCAACCTTAGCCTTCCTTTACGGCCAAGGCAGCTCGGCTGGCACGGGCGGCACCTATACGGTCGCCAGCTCCGCCGATCTGTTCATCCCCACGGCCACGGCCTTTACATGGAAAAAGGGCTTGGACGGTGCAACCAATAATCTCGTCTTCGATAATGGCCTGTTGCGCTTCGGCAACGGCACAGCGGCCTCAATCGACGATTACGGCCAGCTGAAACAACCGTGGTATTACGATAACACGACGACGGGCCGAGATGGCTGGTACAAACTGACCTATTCGTCCTATCCGCTCGATATCCAAGTCGGCGTGGGCGGCGATGGCACAGACAGCTGGAACATCAACGGCTCAATGGCCAACACGCAAACGGGCACCTATGTTGTCACAAATGGTTCGCGCAGCCTCGACCTCTCCGGCTATACCGAAGGCACGGGCACCATCGTCGCTTCCGTCAATCTTTCGATTGGCGGCTATACCTATAACGTCTCAAACACCTACACTTTAGCGGCAGACGTTTCCTATTTAAAAACGGACACCGTCATTAAAAATCTAAGCGGCTCCGATTCCATCGCGAACGTCCGCCTGTGGGTCGGTACGCGCGATGACTGGGTTGGTTATGCGGACTCGTCCTACAAATATAGAGGCAACCTAACCGATGCCGGTTTTGTACAGATCACCGATTCCGCTACGCAAGCCAAAGCCCTGAAAATCGCGGAAACAAACATCGGCGAAGGTGCAACCGTCTTGTTCTATTCAACCTCTAGCGGCGCCGAAACTTCCGTCAGCAATTGTTGTAGCTTCAGCAACGCGACAAACACAAACCCAAGAACCTCCACCTTTGCGACAAACGCGATTGATGGCTCTTACGATCTCTTCATCCGCTTGAACGACCTCGCCCCCGGTGCCAGCGATGGCATGACGTGGTATTACGCAGCCAGCGCGGCCTCGCTTATTGAAAACGTCGTGACTGAAGTTTCAACCTCAGCTGGCGTCACACCGCCACCCGAGCCAACGCCTGAACCGACGCCTGAGCCGACACCGACACCAGCTCCAGTCGTCACCACGCCGACAACCCAAACAACGGAAGCCATCCGTACGGCCGCCGTCGTAACGGCAAGCGTGCTGGCCGCTCAAACGCAAGTGCAATCACCAACCAGCACAACGCAACGCACGATGACCACGATCCGGGAGACACCCATAACGGTGACCACAACAACCAGCTCACCCCCAACCACCGCCTCGCAACCCAGCACCATCAGCGGCGGTCTTGAGCTGGTCGATCTCGCCGCCCAACCTGAAAGCACAGGCTCGCAAAGCGCCTCAACAGGCGGCACAACGGAAGCCTCCGCCGTCTTAGCTCAATCCGATACGGGCAGCGCGCTCGACTTTATGAAGGTCTTTGTTGTCGGCGGTGGCGTCCATATGCCGGACGACACACATACGAATGACTAATGCTAACGGCTTGTTGTCAACTTCTCGGGTAAGTGCTTTCATGCGGCCCTTACCCGAGAGTGATCATGCGCAAATCCCTTCTGCTCGCTACAACCCTCCTTGCCGCCGCTTCTCCAGCATGGTCGCAAACAGCGCCCGATGCGGGCCGGGTCTTACAAGAGCTTGCGCAGCCGCTTGACCTCCCCACAGAATCCCCCAGCGTCGCGGTCGAACCGCAACCCGCACCCCCCACCGGGCCAAGCGGCACAAAAGTTTCCGTACAATCCGTTATCATCACAGGTAACACGCTTTATTGCGAAGATGACCTACGCGGAATCTTAGGCGATCTGTCTGGGCAAACCTATGATCTTGGCGGTCTGCGGGGCCTTGCAAGTCAGCTCTCCGCTTTTTATCACACCGAGGGCTATCCCTTCGCTCGCGCCTATCTCCCACCGCAAGAGATCGCAAACGGCACGCTCACGATTCAGGTTGTCGAAGGCCGGTATGGCCAAGTCAAAGCCGAAGGCGAACCCGACACCGCCGCACGGGCGCAAGAATTTCTTTCCGCCCTCCAACCGGGCAACGTAATCCAAAGCGACACGCTGGAACGCGCTACGCTTATTTTGGATGACCAGCCGGGCATCAAGGCCGCGCCCATTATCCGCCCGGGTCAAGAAATCGGCACTGGCGATCTCAGCATCCCCGTCAGCCGCACCCCCGCCATCTCTGGTGAACTTGGCGCTGATAATTTTGGCAATCGCTACAGCGGTGAATATCGCGCACGCGGCGACCTTCAATTCGACAGCCCGTTTTTGTTTGGCGATCAAATCCAAATCAAAACACTGGGCACAGACGAATCCATGTGGCTCGGCTCGCTGGCCTATAGCTTGCCGCTCGGCTCATCGGGCTTGCGCGGGCAAGTCGGCTATTACGAAACAGATTACAGCCTCGGCAAACAATTTGAATCGCTCGATGCAACGGGCTACGCCAAAGTCGCCTCCGTCGGCTTCAGCTATCCTTTGTACCGTTCGCAAAAAACAAACCTCGCGCTTGGCGCGACCTATCAACATAAAGATTTGCGCGACGAACAAAAAGAAACAGATTCCGATAATGCCAAGACCAGCCATTCTGCGCCGCTCACGCTGCAATTCGACCGCCGCGATGCGCTGTTAGGCGGCGGCATCACCTATGGCGTGGCCAGCTGGACGTATGGCAGCCTCTCGCTCGACGACACGCTGCGCACAACCGATGAAGCTTCGGCGCGAACAGAAGGCCGCTATAACAAACTCAATCTCGACATCGCCCGTATTCAAAAACTTCCGTCCGCTTTCACGTTCTTCACGCGTTTCTCTGGGCAATGGTCGCCAAGAAACCTCGATTCCTCCGAAGGCTTCGGCCTCGGCGGCAGCAACGGCGTTCGCGCTTATCCAGTTGGCGAAGCCTATGGCGACGAAGGATGGCTCACACAAATTGAACTGCGCTATGCGATTGGCCCCGTTGCCCCGTTCGCCTTTTATGATTTAGGCCGCGTCACGGTTAACGCCGAGCGCTGGGACACCAGCAAAAACGACCGCACGTTGGCAGGCCCCGGCTTTGGCGTGCGCACGCAATATCAAAACTGGCACATGGAAGCCACGCTCGCATGGCGCACCGTCGGCGGCACACCTCAATCCGACACGATGGATCGCATCCCCCGCGGCTGGGTCACAGCAAGCTATAGATTTTAAGACCGGAAAGCTCTTACCAGATCGCTTTATAGTCGATCCCCATGGCGGCCTTCACTTCTTGCAGCGTCTCTGCCACCGTTTCCTGCGCCGCTTCGGTGCCTGCACGGATTACGCGCGCCACTTCGCCGCGGTCTTTCTCAAGACGCGAACGCTCCGCCCGGATCGGGGCAATCAGCTCTTGCAAAACCTCGCGCAGGCGCTTTTTCACAACGCCATCGCCAAGCCCGCCGCGCTGATACTGCGCCTTCAGCTCTTCAATCGCCTTCACATCGGGATCGAACGCATCCAAATACGCAAACACAACGTTGCCTTCAATGTTTCCTGGATCTTCCACGCGCAAATGGGTGGGATCGGTGAACATCATCTTCACCGCTTGCTCGATTTCTTTTTCTGTCGATTTCAAATAAATCGCGTTACCGAGGCTCTTGCTCATCTTGGCCTTGCCATCAACGCCGGGCAAACGCCCAACCTTTGGCACCACAGCCTGACATTCCTTGAGCACATCGCAGTTATAAACGCGATTAAAGCGTCGCACGATCTCATTGGAAATCTCGATCATCGGCAATTGGTCTTGCCCCACGGGCACGAACGAAGCCTTAAAGGCCGTAATGTCCGCCGCTTGCGAAACGGGATACGAGAAAAAGCCGAGCGGCAATTCGCGCTCTAGGCCTTTTTGTTTAATCTCTTGCTTGACCGTCGGATTACGCTCCACGCGCGCAACAGAAACCAAGTTCGAATAAATCATAAACAGCTCGGCAATATCATGAAGCTTAGATTGCAACACAATATTGGTTTTGCGCGGATCGATACCAACAGCCAAATAATCCATCGTGACTTCAAACACGTTGTCACACACTTTTCCGGGATTCTCGGCATTGTCGGTGAGCGCCTGCATATCGGCGATCAACACAAATTGCTTATAATCGTTTTGCATCTCAACGCGGTTTTTGAGCGAACCGACATAATGCCCTAAATGCAACGAGCCCGTCGGGCGATCGCCTGTTAAAATAATTGGTTTTTGCTTTTCCATTTCAAATCGCTCCTTATGCACCAAGCCTCAAGCCGCGCACCATAGCAGCCTGCACGGCCTTTTGACAATCCCCGCCAGCCCCCCTTTGTCATTCCCGCGCAGGCGGAAAAGCCAAGGTCAAACAGAACAGTCTTCAACTATTACAGCCCTAAACCTTCCCTTGCGCAGAAAGAACACTGTTCTTTTGTTTATTTTATGAAGAAAACAACGATTCTGTTTTTAATATTCGCTGCCTTCTGGCAACCACGCGCCGCGTCCGCCGACAGGATAACTCATCCGGGCCAGTTCTTTTCCGCTCCAACCTGAGCGCACAATGATCGTTATAACCAGATTATCCATATGAGGGCTTTGATCGGTACGCACCACAAAAGCTGGCTTGGGCGAAGCCTCCCGGTGAAACACCACCTCATTCCCACGCCGCAAAATATATTCAAACGTCAAATGGTCGTCAGCCTTCAACCCCGCCGGATCTTCGCCAAAACGGATAATCCACGACCCGTCGCGCTCAGCCACCATCACCGCACCGAGCACAATATAATCGGATTCATCGGGAAAACGTTTTTCAACGCCATTACCTGTTGCAAAAATGGCCTCGCGCCCAATCCCGCGCACCACACCCAAATAGCTCAGCCCCGTCGTTGCCTTGCCAGGAATTTTTAGCGGCATAAGGCCATACATATAAAGGCTTGAGATCGGAAGAACCTGCAAAATCTGATCATAATACGGCAAATTCTGCAAAGTTGCGGAAGCAAACGGCGTTTCATATTTTGCGCGCGGGTTCCAATGCATATAGCCAAAATAAGGCTGTTTTTCGTGCGTGAACAAAATGCGGATATGCGAAGCCCGCCGCAGTTCTTGGATAATCGGCTTCTCCGTTAAAAGCCAATCGTAAGGCCACGTTTTGGCATAAACCAAATCGGGCAACGCGCGAAACCCACTGAACATCGCCAAGTTATACGCCACGATCAAATTGGTGATCACAACAAACAGCACAAAAACCCAGCGCAGCTCGTGCCAAAACGGTTTTTTGATTTTCAAAAAGGTCAAAGCCGCCGCTGGCACCGCACAAATCAAATAGAACGTAAAATAGGTCGCGGTGCCTTCCATATAAAGCGTCGCAAACGACCAGACAAAGAGCCACAAAGGCGGCGTGAGCGCCAGAATGAAAAAGACAAAGCGCAACGGAAAGGCTTTTTGCTTCAGCGCTAAAACGCTTTGCCACGGCCAAAGCAACCACACAAAAGCCGACCACAAACTAAACTCAACAAACCGCACGGAAACCGGCAAGGTCACGCCAACGAACCGATACGACATATGATAAAAGGAAGACTCATCGCTGATAAACGGCTTTAAAAGCGGATCAAGCAAATCATTCAGCATCGAATTGAACCCCTGCCGATCATTGGCCACCGGCCACATATTCAAATCCGCAATCGGCGAAAAGATCATCTGGCTCAGATAGATCAAAAGATTCTGCCCGCCACCATGCGCACTCGCCTTCAAATTGAAAACGTCATTCTTAAAATCATTGAGAAAATAAAACCGACCCACAGAAGCATAATTATAAAACAGAAACGGCGCGAACATCGCGGCCATAGCGATAAGCGTCACAAGCGCCACTTTCCAAGAAACCGCCAGCCGCCAGCGCTGCAACAGCGCAGGCTTCCGCCACACGGCACACACAGCCGCACAAGTCATCAACACAATCATCGGCAGAAGAAAAACAATATGCAGCTTGGTGCCTGCGCTCAGCCCCACGGCAAGTCCAGCCAAAAGGAAATAGAGAGATCGCCCCGTCACCAGCCAACGCCAGCCCATATAAAGCCCGCATAGCAAAGCGCCACCTGCAAGAATCTCATCATTGGTGGAAGTCGCCTGCGCCAAAATACCGGGCGTCAACCCCACGATCCACGCAGCGAACAACCCGATCAATCGATCGCCACCCAGCTCACGCGCAAAGCGGTAGGCTGTATAGACAATTAGCCCCCACGCCGTCAGCGAAGGGATCGCATGAAACGTCCCCGGCATCCCATACAAAACCAAAGGCACATAAAGCGCCACACCATCAAGCGGATAAAAAACAAGCCGCTTATCGACCGCTGCAAAGGGATGCAAAAAGTTGCCTTGGCTCACATACCAAAAGGCACGCGGTAGGCGATAGATCATGGAATCGGCATTATCGGGATAAACGCTCAGGCCCAGCACAAGGCTCACTAACGCAAAAAGCCCTAAGGTTGTGATCAAAAACCAAAAAAGAAAGCGCCGCAGTTTCGGCGTCTCCACCACAGCAAAAGACAAAGCAGGCAACGCACACAGCGGTGACGCAGCTCCCACGCTCTTCACGCGGCCAAAGCCCCAAACCAACCCGCCAGCGATCATCAAGCTCAGCGGCGCATAAACCTGAAGCTGCCCCAAGTGACTGCCCACGCCCGCCGCGATGCCGGTCAAAACCAACGTCGCCCACACAAACAAAAGCGCGACAAACGGCCAGTCGCGCACAGGCAAAGCCGCGCGCTTCGCACAAAACACGCCAAGCCCCAGCAAAACACCGGCATGAACAAGCGCACAGATAAAAAGAGCAGAATCAAACATAAAGGATCAAGGCGTTGGATCGTTGGCTTCGATAAGATTGTCCAGCCGCTCTTCCTCGCAGCCAGCAGGGTCTTGATGAATGAGAATATCAGCCCCCGGATAAGCGGCCAAAAGCCGCGTATCGACGGTCTCCACAATCTTATGCGCCGCATTCAAAGTCAATGTCGGCTCCATCTCAACATGAATCTCAATGATGGGCCGTGCGCTGTCCGAGCGCGTGCGTAAATCATGCGCGCCCTTTACGCCCGGTGTGGTGGTGGTCAAATGCAAAATCGCCGTGCGGTCTTCCTCCGGCAATTCGGCATCCATAAGCACCAGCATGGCACCGCGCCCAATGTGCACCGCACCGACAATCATATAAGTGGCGATCAGCAAGGCTGCGAGCGGATCAATCCAATATTGCCCCCACAGATTCTGCGCCGCGAGCGAGACGATAACAGCCAAATTAATCAGCGCATCGCCAACATAATGCATCCGGTCAGCCGTAATCGCCGCCGACTTGGTTTTCCGCACAACATAATTTTGAAAAAGAAGCAAAGCCAAAGTCATGACAATGCTGAAGCCCATCACGGCATACCCAGCCGTGATATGCTCAATCTTGATCGGCGAAACGAACCGATCCGCCGCCGCAAAAGCCAAGAAAACGGACGAGCCAATGATAAACGCCGCCTGTGCGAGCGCCGCGAGCGATTCTGCCTTGCCATGCCCAAAGCGATGATCGCGATCCGGCGGCGCAAGCGCTTGAATCACGCCAAACACGGTAATCAACGAAGCCAAAACATCGACCCCGGAATCAACAAGCGACGACAGAAGCGATAGCGCATTCGTGTACATGTACGCAGCGAGCTTCGCGAGAACGAGACTGATCGCGACGGAAACGCTGGCATAACTGGCCAATCGGCGCAGTCGATCAAGTTGATTTTGCTTTTTCACGAACCCTCGCTTCAGGGGAAGAGTCTTTGCTGTGACCAAGGCGAACCCTCCGTCTGCCGCGTATAACGCACGCGATCATGTAAACGATGATGATGCCCGCTCCAAAACTCAATTGTCAACGGGGCCACGCGATACCCACCCCAATGCGGCGGCCGCGTCACTTCTTGCCCCTCAAAACGTTTTGTCTGCGCGGCCAGCAACGTCTCAAACGCTTCGCGGCTTTCAAGCGGACGCGATTGCTGTGAGGTCCACGCGCCGATCTGGCTTTCGCGAGGCCGCGAGGCAAAATAGGCATCCGATTCCGAAGGCGCGACGGGCGTGGCCACACCTTCAATATGAACCTGTCTGTAAAGCGACTTCCAGAAAAAGAGCAGCCCAACTTTCGGGCTAAAGCGCAAGTGATCGCCCTTGGCACTTTGTTGGTTGGTATAAAATACAAACCCACGCTCATCATGGCTTTTCATCAGCATCGCGCGCGCGCGTGGAAAACCCTCGGGCCCGATGGTCGAGAGAATCATCGCATTGGGATCGGCGGGCTCACCTTTTTTGGCGGCCTCAAGCCACTGCGCAAAGAGGGCAAACGGGTCCTCCCCCTCGCGAATCAGAGAAAATTCAGGCATCCCAAACCATCCTCATGTGCGTTCCAAAAGGCCGAATCAACCAGCCGCTCAACGCTCAGACTAGGGGCCACCCGCCCGGCACGCAAGCAACCCCTACCTCTTTTTTGTAGGGCCGGTTTGGTTCCACAGTTTAATATTTTCGTGGAACCCGCAGCTTCACAAGGTTTCACCGGCTTCCGTTCCACGGCCTCCAAAATGTTTCACATATTCAAACACTTATTCGTCATTTTGTAAAAAAATGTAACATGAGGTGACTTGATGAAACTATTTCCGACGTGTAAGGTTAGCTTCCGTAAATGAGTACAACGCAGTCCATTCACGGAGATTCAAATGTCTGTTCTTTCCTATGACGCCCCCAAGAAAGTCGAAACGCCGAAACAGGATGGCCCCGTAAAGCCGACAAGCACGGTTTCGCTCGATGACGGTAGGGTTATTTCGCCGGAACGTCGTTCCGCTTTTATGGAAGTCAGCAGAAGCGGAATCGCGGGCAGACCCCTTAATTTTGACTAAGATTTTGCTCCGCTTTCACAGGCATGACGAATTTTTGTTTTCTTTCAACACATTATTTGTCATCCCCGCGAAAGCGGGGATCCCGTTTGGTTCTCTTTTTCTGCCTTTGCACCCCGATGGGCGCACCAAGCTTACGGTGCCCACCAAGTCTCAAGGATCTGGCCATAAAGGGGCGTTGCGACGGGATGCGCCACCCGCGCAGGCCAATAAGCAACCTGATCCGCGCCCAAATAATAAAACGGCACAACGTAATGCCCCGCCATTAAAACGCGGTCGAGCGCCTTGACCGTCGAAACAAGCTCAGCCCTCGTCTTAGCCGCAGGCACCGCCTTCGCTAAAGCATCTACGACCGGATCGCAAATCCCCGGATAATTACGGCTTCCATTTTGGCTCGCAGCCGCACAACCCCAAAAGAAAATCTGTTCATTACCGGGCGAGAGCGAATTAAACCAGCGCCCCGTCGTCACGTCGTAATCAAAACCCGTCAGCCGCGCCTGATATTGCGCGCTATCGACCGTGCGCACCCGCACCGTTATGCCAAGCCGCTGCAAATCCCGCGCCCATTCCAGCGCAATCTTTTCTTCCGTCGGATCAGCCAGCATCACCTCAAACAAAACCGGCTGCTGCGCCCCATCCGCCAACCGCTGAGGGCTACCCTTTGCCTGCTGCCCCTCCTCTGCCAGCGCCGCCGTCTCCTTCCCTCTCCCTCCGTCATGCCCGCGCAGGCGGGCATCCCATTTCGTTTCTTTCTTCTCTTTGCCTTCTTCCCCTTTGCCCGCCGCGTCCTTCGGCGTCCACAAAACCCCATCGCGCAGCTCATACCCGGCTTTTTTCAAAATCTCCGCCGCCTGCAAAAGCTGCACGCGCCGCGCCTCGCTCGAGCCATCGGTTTCCGGCGGCGTCACGCTTTGCGTGAAAAGCGTCGCGGCCATTTGCTTGCGATAACGCTCCAGCAGCGCCTTTTCCGCCCCTTCCGGCAAGCCCCGTCCCGCCGCCAGCTCGGAATTAGGAAAGAAACTTTCCGTCCGCTTATAAAACCCATGGAACAGCGTCTTGTTGATCCAGCCAAAATCAAAAGCTAACGCCACAGCTTCGCGCAAAGCCGGATTTTGAAACAAAGGCCGCCGCGTATTCAAAATAAAGCCCGTCACAGCCTCTGGCCGCCCGTGCGTAAACCGCGCCAACGTTATATGCCCCGCGCTGAGCGCCGGGCCATCATAAGAGCTAGCCCATTTGCGCGGATCAGGCTCGCGCCGCAAATCGAATTGCCCCGCCTTAAACGCCTGCAACGCCACATTTTCATCGCGATAATAATCAATCACAACCGTATCAAAATTATACATGCCTTTTTCCGGCGCAAGATTCCGGCCCCAATACTTTGGATCACGCGTCAATGTCAGCGAACGCCCCGGATCAACTTTGGTAATCTTGTAAGGCCCGCTGGCCACAGGCGGACGCAGCGTCGTTTGATTAAAGACACGATCGCCCCAATCATGCGCGGGCAAGATCGGCATAAGCCCCATAATCAAAGGCATCTCACGATTAAACGCCCCATCGGCTTGCTTATAAAAACTGAACCGCACGGTACGGGGGCCAATTTTCTCAGCCTTTTCGACATTCTTATAATAGGTACGGTGGTTAGGCCGCCCCTGATCGCGAAGCGTGGTAAAGGAAAACAGCACATCGTCAACCGTAATCGGCTGACCATCTTGCCAATGCGCTTCGGGCCGCAAGGTAAAGGTCACGCTTGAGCGATCATCCGGCATATCCATGCTTTGCGCGATCAGCCCATAAAGCGAAAACGGCTCATCCCAGCTCCGCGCCATAAGCGGTTCATAAATCGCCGCGGAAGAAAACATACTGAAAGCCGGCGCTTGCGGAATCGTCCCGCGCACAATAAAGGGATTCAAACTATCGAATGTCCCGACCACGCCCAAATGAAGCGTACCGCCTTTGGGCGCATCGGGATTCACATAATCAAAATGGGCAAACCCATCTGGATATTTCGGCGCACCATGCATGGCCACGCCCTGCGCCGCACAAGCAGGCGTTGCCGCCCCCCAAAGAAGGGCAAGCGCAACACAACAAAAAAGGCGTCCGGTCTTCAGCATTCGGCATTCAAAGGAAAAGGGCTCCACGTCACGTCATATGCTCGCATCACATGACACCGACGCTCTTATAACACGTCTCTCTTCGTGCCAGAACCCTTCTTCACCCCTCAAATGCCGAATGCTGAAGACCGAACGCCCCGTTTCTCAGCTCGCTCGGCTGCGCACCAGCTCATCAACCACGGACGGATCGGCCAAGGTCGAAATATCGCCAAAATTATCAAAATCGTTGGCGGCAATCTTGCGCAAAAGCCGACGCATAATCTTGCCCGAACGCGTTTTAGGTAGGTTCGGCGCAAAATGAATGACATCGGGCGTCGCAATCGGGCTGATTTCCTTGCGCACCCATTGGATCATCGCCTTGCGCAGCTCATCACTCGCTTCCGCACCGGACGACAAGGTAACATAGGCGTAAATCCCCTGTCCCTTAATGTCATGCGGGTACCCAACCACCGCAGCCTCAGCCACTTCCGCCAAGGCCACAAGCGCGCTTTCGATCTCCGCCGTGCCTAAACGGTGCCCGGCCACGTTCAACACATCGTCCACGCGCCCGGTGATCCAGTAATACCCATCCGCGTCACGCCGCACGCCATCGCCAGAGAAATACATCCCGTCATAGCAGCTGAAATAGGCCTGTTTAAACCGCTCATGGTCGCCCCAAAGCGTACGCGCCTGCCCCGGCCAACTATCGGCAATGCACAGATTCCCATCGCATTCGCCTTGGCACACATGGCCTTCGCTCGTCATAATGACGGGCTTAATGCCAAAAAACGGCGTCGTCGCCGACCCCGGCTTCAAGTTCGTCGCACCCGGCAAAGGCGTAATCATGTGGCCGCCTGTTTCGGTCTGCCACCACGTATCGATCACGGGGCACCGCTCTTCGCCCACCACGCGATAATACCAAAGCCAAGCTTCCGGATTGATCGGCTCACCGACCGAAGCCAAAAGGCGCAAGCTCTTGCGGCTCGTGCATTTCACAAAGGAATCTCCATCGCGCATCAACGCGCGAATAGCCGTCGGCGCGGTATAGAAAATATTGACCTTGTGCTTATCGACGATCTGCCACATGCGCGACGGATCGGGATAATGCGGCACACCTTCGAACATCAGCGTCGTCGCGCCATTGGCCAGCGGCCCATACACGACATAGCTATGCCCCGTGACCCACCCCACATCGGCCGTGCACCAATAAATCTCGCCATCATGGTAATCGAACACATATTGGTGCGTCATCGCGGCATAAAGCATATAGCCGCCAGTCGTGTGCACAACGCCCTTGGGCTTGCCGGTCGAGCCGGAGGTATAGAGAATGAAAAGCGGATCTTCCGCATTCATCACCTCAGCCGGACAGTCCGAATCCACAGCCATGCATTCACGGTGATACCAGAAATCGCGGCTTTCATTCCACGGAATGCCGCCACCCGTCCGCCGCACGACGATCACATCCGAAACATCGGGGCAGGATTCAAGCGCCTCATCAACGCAGGTTTTAAGCGGCACTTTCCGTCCACCGCGCAGACCTTCATCCGCCGTGATCACAACCTTAGCCGCGCAGTCTTGGATGCGATCACGCAAACTTTCTGCTGAGAACCCAGCAAAAACAACGGAATGAATAGCTCCAATGCGCGCGCAGGCCAACATGGCATAGGCCGCTTCCGGGATCATCGGCAGATAAAGGATAACGCGGTCGCCCTTTTTCACGCCATGCTTACGCAGCACATTCCCAAACCGGCACACTTCGCTGTAAAGCTCGGCATAGCTAATATGCTTTTGCTCCGAGGGGCTATCGCCTTCCCAGATAATGGCTGTCTGCGTCGCCCGCATCGAAAGATGCCGATCCACACAGTTCACGCAAGCATTCAGCTCGCCATCTTCGAACCATTTGATCGAAATATCATCTTTGAACGAGGTGTTTTTAACTTTTGTGAAAGGCTTGCTCCAATCGAGCCGCTGCGCCGCCTCGCCCCAAAACCCATCAGGATCGCTGAGCGACCGCTCATACATCGCCTCATAATGGGCGGCAGTGATCCAGCTTTTTTCGGCAACAGAGTCTTTAACGGGGACGGTAATCATAGGGGCCTGTCTCCTTCACTTTTTTTGTTTTATAGCGGGGGGCATGGTCGAGAAACCGCTGTAAGTGTCTCTAATTAAAACAAAAAAAGATAGTGCCTTATCTCGCGATGCAATAAGGCGCGCGTGCGTTGCACAAGGCGCATACGCAAAAAACCCGTATATTTTTATAGGTTATTGGGACTGATTTGGTAAACAATTCGAGCCTTTTCAAGGATTAGGCTGGTACCATTTCCCGCGACGCGAGCCAGGCCACAAGGGGATCCCAGACTTCCTGCGGCGCAATATCACCGGTCATTAAACCGATATGCCCCATCATCGGTTGATGAAGCGTTGCCCCTCGAATCAACGAAGCTAAGGGCAGCGCAGACTCCGGCGGCACGATCCGATCTTTCCCGCCAACCAGCACATAAGTCGGCATGTTCAAAAGGCGAGGATCGATGATTTGGTCCGCCACACGCCACGTCCCGCCAACCAGCACATTGCCCTTGTACCAATCGCGCAGACATTCCAACGAAACGGGCAGCGCCAGCGGCACACCGTTATTGAGCCAATCTTCCGTTAAAACAAAGCGTTTGGCGACCGTCGTTTCAGCGGGTGTATTCACAAAACGCATGAATTTCTGCAAGATTTGAAGCGGCTGAAAACTCGTGAACACGGTTTGCAGCATCTCAGCAGGCAAATAGCCCATTTGCTCGGCAATGGGCAGCCACATCTCAGCTTGCTGAATAAAGAACGACCCCATCGGGGTTGAGGCGGGCGGCACGCCGCCAACGCCAAAGCCAAAATCCCAAGGCGTGGCCATAAGCGACAGGCTTTTCACCTGCGATTGCCGCAAAGAGGCCAAAGCCAAAGCGAAAATACCGCCCATGCAGTAGCCGAGCACATGGCACGGCTCATCATGTTGCGTGACAAAGTTCAAAATCGGCACAAGCCGCTTCATCATATAATCCGTGACGGAAAAGCCCTTTTCCTCGTCCCCCGGCGCTTGCCAATCAACAACAATAGGACGGAAGCCATGCGCCGCCATATAGCGCAAGAACGAACGATCCGGATCAATATCAAGGATTTCAAAGCGATTGACGAGCGAGGGCACGACAAGCAGAACCGGCTTTTTCGAGCCCGGCGCATAATCCAAAAGCCGGGTTGTCCCGTCTTCCCAAATTGTTTGGACTTCTGGATCTTCCTGTCTTGCTTCTGGAAAAGATTGATACGCCCGCAAACCCGACAAAAAAGAATCCATACGCCGCAAAGCCTCGTCTGTTAGGGCCTGCTGCATAGCCACAGCGTCTTCTTTGGAAAAATCGGCCGGGAGCTGATCCCTGATAGGCTTAAGCCAAGTACTGAAGGTCTTCAGTATCGACGAGGTCGTTGTCGAGGGGGTCGTGTCGTTTGCGGGCCCGGATTCCATCCAGCTCGCGCTCAAGATGGGCCAGACGGTCGGCAAGCTCAGCCAAGTCCCGAGCGCGATCGGAAGGAGTGGAAGGCCCACGCGCTGCCGAAATGAAGGAAGGGGTATCGTCGTAGTCGCTGTCAGCGCTTGCAGCTGCTGATAGCTCGGCAAGGGCGTGAGCTGCTGATGCAGCGACGATCCCAGAGCTTGGCTCAGAGACGACGGTAGGCTCTGCACGAGAAACGGATTCAGACTTGGGTTCAAGCTTGGATTCTGGTTCGACATGGGTCAAAGATTCCGACGGTAAAGCTTCAGGCATCGGCTCAGGACGAGCCGTTGCGACAGGCGCGGCGGCGGCGGCCGCCTCAGCAAAGGCCCGCGCGAAAGCCGTCTCAGCACTCGAAGCCGCAGGCTTCGCAGCGACCGGCTCTTCTTGCGCAGCAGATTCAGGCGCAGCACTCGAAGCAAACGGGTCACTCCCGGCATAAGCGGCCATACCTTGCATGCTTTGCTGCATGAGGTTTGACCACTCGACGAACATCTGGCTCATCGGCCCAACAAAGCGGGCCATTTCGGCTTTCGCTTTGGGATCGTTTGCCAGAGACGTGAGCTGGGATTGCCAAATATCGAGCGCGTCGCCTGCAATCCGGGCCCAATCAGGTTTGGCTTGCTTGGCATTTTGTGTGTCGTCGGAGTTTGTCATAAGGGCTACTAAAACACGCCGCCCAAAAGTCGGCAACAAGAATCTTTAAAATTGGTAAAAGAAAGACTTGAGTTTTTTCTTCAAATGGAGACAATTGAGCCGCCGACCTTTCCTATGCGAAGCAGACGTCCTGTCTAGTTTCAAAAAATCATCTTGCGGGAAAAAACACCATGAACGATACAACGTCCAAGCACCCCTCGATCACCATCAAAAAATATGCGAACCGCCGCTTGTACAATACGGCGACAAGCAGCTATGTCACGCTGGAAGACCTCTCCAAGATGGTGAAAGAAGGCATAGAATTCAACGTCTATGACGCGAAGACGAGCGACGACATCACCCGCACGGTGCTCACGCAAATCATTGTCGAAGAAGAAAGCAAGTCTGGGCAGCAAAATCTGTTGCCAATCAGCTTTTTACGGCAATTGATTGGGTTTTACGGCGATAGCTTGCAATGGATGGTTCCCAAATATCTTGAGCAAAGCATGCAATCGCTAACCGGCAACCAAGATCAAATCCGCAGCTATTTCCAAACAACATTTGGCAACCTCTTCCCCTTCGGCACCACGCTTGAGGAAATGAGCAAGCAGAACCTCGCGATGTTCGAGCGCACCATGCGCATGTTCACGCCCTTCAATATGGAAACGCTTTCGGAAAATGGCGAGGCCCTTTCGCCCGCACAAGCCTCTTCGACTTGCGCCTGCCCGTCGAGCAAATCATCCGATGCAAAAGACAGTGCTTCGTGCAGCTGCATGAGCGCTACGGTCAAGGATGAAACGCCGATGGCCTCGGTCACCAACATCAAATCGCATGCTGAACCCAAGCCGTCCGAACAACCGGCCAGCACTGTCCAAACCAACACGCCGATGCCCCATGTGCAAGCCAGCACAGCCGCTTCCGGCTCAGAAGACATGCAACAGAAGATCGCAAACCTCCAGCGCCAATTGGCCGACCTCGCCAAAAGCCGCGCCTAAGTTCTTCTAAACTTTAAGAACCGTCCCAAACCCCTGCCTCACGGCAGGGGTTTTTCTTTGCGTTTCTCCCCCGAATTTTTCCCCGAGCGGAAACCGCGAAAAACAAGAGCCGCCCCCTAACTTTCCCCAAAAAGGCGTCTTCCCGGCGAAGGCCGGGAACAACAGGCCGCCCGCCCACACCGAGCGGAAACCTCGAAGAACAAGAACCGCGCCCACTCCCCCAAAAATGGCGTCATCCCGGCGAAGGCCGGGATCCAGACGGCCTTTCCTTTTGTTTCACCAGCACACGCAAACGAACCATCACACCCAACGGCACGGTCAACTGGACCCCGGCCTTCGCCGGGGTGACGCTGTGTGTTTTATCAGACCCTTCTTCGTCATACCCGGAGCAATAGGCCACACTTCCACGCCGACTAGAAACCTCGAAGAAACAGGAACCGCCCCCCTTCCCCCAAAAAAGGCGTCTTCCCGGCGAAGGCCGGGATCCAGACGGCCTTTCCTTTTGCT
>Ga0209467_1001218_pt1 | contig 23893 bp, 18 predicted proteins | sample Higcelwee11metaG_FD_187175 | JGI IMG/M metagenome (GOLD analysis project Ga0209467, IMG submission 187175) | Freshwater pond sediment microbial communities from the University of Edinburgh, under environmental carbon perturbations - High... | ecosystem: Environmental > Aquatic > Freshwater >... | reverse complement strand
GTCTCGATCAGGCGGCTTATGGAAGACCGGGCCAGGGGATAGCCCATGCTGATGTTCACGTCGCGCCGGGGCAGATGGTGCAATACGGGCATCAAAAGCCCCGTGTCCGGCAGGACCACGGCCGTGTCGGCGGTGTCCGGGGCCTGGGCCAGCTCGCGGCTAAACGCCGCCAGTTGGGAATGCAGGTCGTAGCCCTCGTAAAAGCGGATGGTCTTGGCGGCCAGCAGTTCGTCGGCCCCAAGGGGCGCGGCCTCGGGGAAAAGGGGAAGCTGTAGGGCGTCGTCGCCGTGTTTGCGGCGGCCCGAGACGGGCCGCGAGGGAAGGGTCTGGCCGTGCAGCACCACGGGCGCGCCGAACCGGCGGGCCAGATCCGTAAGCTCCCGGCAACTGAAGTGGGCCCGGGCCGGGTCCGTGGCCAGCAGGGGGTCGGCGTGCCACAGCATCTCCAGGCGTCCGGCCGCAAAAAGGGTCCGGAAGATTTTTTCCTCGCTCCCTGACGGGGCGAAAAAGCCGCAGGCGAACAGACGATCCCCGGCCAGCCGCGCCGACGCGGCCTCCGGATCTTCGGCGGCCAAGGCCTGGCACAGCCCGGGCGTGGCCGTGCCGCCGGTAAGCAGGCGGCGGCGGTAGGCGGCGTGGATGCCCTTGAGGTTCTCCAGGATGGCCGCCGCCTGGGGCAGGACGTCGGCGGCGGCGTGTTCGATGTTTTTCGGGGCCACGCCGTGGCGGAACAGTTCTTCGCACAGTTCCGCCAGGCGCAGGCCCCAGGGAAAAAAACGGTGCAGCTCGGTGGGGAAGATCCGCTCCCCGGTCCAGGGGGCGTCGCCCAGGCCCCTTTGCAGATCCTGCACCACGGCGTGCAACAGCCCCACCCGCCCCAGGGGGTCGAGCAGGCGCAAGGGGCGGCCGTGGATGATCCGGCCGAGCCCGGCCAGCCATTGGTCCACGGCGGCGATCTCCGGCAAAAGGCACGGCTTGCCGAGCCCGGGGTGGGCGGCCAGCCGGTCGATGAGAAACCGCCCGGCCCGGCGCAGGGGGAAAAGCACCGTGACCCGGCGGAAATCCCCGGCCGTGGCGGCCAGAAGCCTTTCGGCCACGGCGTCGATGAAGTCCCGGTCCCAGGGGACCAGGAGGATGGAGGGCCGGGAGGCGGGTGCGGCTTTGGACATGGCTTACTCCGGGTTCACAAAGACCGCGTCGCGGCGGTCCAGGTAGAGCAGCAGGCCGCGCAGGCGGGTTTTTCCGGAGTCCGCGCCGAAGCGGGCCGTGTGTTCGGGCAGGCGGCCGGCCAGGCGCAGGTAGCGGCGCACCTGGGCGGCATGTTCCGGGGACGGCGCGCCGGTCTTGAAATCCGCCACCAGGGTATGGTCCCGGGCGAAGACCAGAAGGTCCGGGCGGTGCTTGTGGCCGCCCTCGTCCAGGATGTCGCGCTCGGACAGGCCGCGCGCCAGGTGGTCGGCCATGTCCGGCAGCGAAAGCAGCCAGGACAGGCCGCCCGCAATGTCCTTGGCCACGTCATCGGTCTGGCGCGGGTCCGGAGGGGCGCAGTCGCGTCCGGCCAGGGCCTCCCGGGCGGCGGCCAGGGGCGCGCCGGGATCGGCCAGATCCAGGCGGCGCAGGGCCTCCACGGCGGCGTGGGCGGCCAGCCCCCGTTTTTTTTCGGTGAACCCCAGGCTGTCGCGCACGTCGCGCACGGAGTTGCGGTAGACCTTAAGGCGCATGATCCAGGCCAGGGGCGGCTCGACGGCCCCGGCCGCGTCCGGCCAAGCGGCGTCCGGCCCGGCCGTTTCAGGCGGGGTTGCTTTGGGCGGAGCTGCTTCGGGCAGGGGCGTCCCGGCAGGCAGGGCCGCCGCCGCCACGGTCGGTTCCTCGCCGAAAAAGGCCGCGTCGTCCTTGATCCCAAGCTGGCGCAAGAGCGCGTCCGCCGCCCGGGTCACGGGGTTTTTCCCGGCCAGGGGGAAGGTGGGAAAAAACAGGTGCAGTTCCCGGGCGGCCCGGGTCCAGGCCACGTACAGCAGATGCATCTGCTCCAGGCAGGCCTCCACCCGGCGCAGCCGCTGGGGCTCGCCCATGGCCTCGCACATGGGAACCAACGCCTCCCCGTCCTCCATGGCGATGCGTCCGAAATCCGCCGGGGGATCGGCCCGGAAATGGTGGAAGGGCACGATGACCGCCGGATATTCCAGGCCCTTGGCCTTGTGCATGGTCAAAACCCGCACGGCCTCCACATGCTCGGGCTGGGGGGCCTTTTCCTCGAAGCCGCTTTGGGTCCACCAGGACAAAAAGGACGAAATCGACCCGGCGCCGCGCTCCTCGGCCAGATAGAGCACCTCCAGGAACCGGCGCACGAAGGCCTCGTCGTCCGGGCGGCGGGACAGCACCCCGTAGGCGGCCACGAGTTCGCGCACCAGGTCGTAGGCCCCGGTCAGCCCGGCCTGCCGGGCGTACGGCCGTACCAGCCGTCGCCAGACGTCGGGAAAATCGCGGGAAAAGGCCGCCGCCAGGCCCCCCCGGCGTCCGGCCCGGCCGGTGCGGGCCGCCCAGTCGTGGATCGCGGCCGGGGACAGGCCCGAGACCGGCCAGAACAGCTCCGGGGAGCTTACGAAGGTGAAAAAGGCCAAGTTGTCGCCGGGATAGTCCACAAAGGCCAGAAAGGCCGCCAGGGCCCGGATCAGCGGATGGTCGGCCAGACGCAGGCTGTTTTCCGTGACCACCGGGATGCCCGCCTCCACCAGCCAGCGGCTGATGCGTTCGGCCTGGGGGTTGGTGCGGGCCAGAATGGCCACCCCCGACGGCCCGAGCCGGGGCAGAAGATCGGCGGTCAAAAGCTCCAGGCAGGCCTCGCGGGCGCTTGCGGCATAGTCCGGGGCCAGATCGCCCGGCAGGCGGCGCAGGCTGACCCGGCCCAGGGGCGCGTCCCTGTCCGGGGGCATGGCCTGGACGCAGTCGGCATAGGCCGCCGCCAGCCGCCGGGCCAATTCCCGGCGGTCCTCTTCCGAGGCCTTGCCCAGGAGCTCGCCTGCGGCCGACAGGGCCGGGCCGGGGGCGGCCAAAAGGCCGAAGAACCGGTTGTTGAAGTCCACCACGGCCCGGGAGCTGCGCCAGTTGCAGGGCAGGGTTTCGTCCGAGACGGCCGCCAGACGGTCGAGGCCCGAGGCGGTCACGGCCGTGTCGAAGAGCCTCGCCGCGCCGCCGCGCCAGCCGTAGATGGCCTGCTTGACGTCGCCCACATAAAAGAGCCCGCCGCCCCGGGACAGGCATTCGGCGGCCAAAAGGTCGAGCACGCCCCATTGGCTGACGCTCGTGTCCTGGAATTCGTCGATGAGCAGGTGCGTCAGGCGCGTGCCCATGCGGCACCAGGCGTCGGGCACGCCCCCGCCGCCGCCAAGCGCCTGCCCCACCCGGGCGGGCCACAGGGACGCGGGCAAAAGGCTCTCCTCCCGGATCATCTCCGGCAGTCCGTCCAAAAGGCGCCCGGCCAGGGCCGTAAACGGCAGCCAGTCCAGGGCGGCGGCATACAGGGGGACGTCCTGCCTGGCCCGGGCGTGCAGGGCCAGGAAGGTCCGGTGCAGGGCGGCGAAGGCCTCCCCGGCCCGGTCCCGGGAGGCCTTTTTCAGGCAGTCGGCCACGTCCGCCTTGCCCGCATAGGCCGAATCCGGCGGCGCGGTCATCTCCGGCAGATCGGCCACCCGCTCCAAAAGCCGGGCGTAGTGGCTCACGGGTTCGATGCCTGCGGCGTCCATCTGCTCCAGGAGGGTGCGGGCGGTGGTGCGCAGGGCGGCCGACAGCCGGGCGGCGGACTGGTGGATGCCCGCTGCCCCGGCGTCCGGCAGGGGGCCGGTGCTGGCGGCCAGGTGGTCGAAGACCCGGCGCAGGCGCTCCAGCACGGCCTGCCGGGTCAGAAATCCGGTCTGTCCCTGCCGGGCTACGGCGTCGGCGGCCTTTTCGAACAGCCCGGCCAGGGCCGCATCCCCGGCGTCCAGGCGGGCGGCCAGCCGGTCGAAGAGGGGGTCGAAGAGCCGGGCGTTGTCGAAAACCGTCTCGAAGTCCGGGGAAAGGCCCATGTCCAGGGAAAAAAGGCGCAACAGAAGCGACAGCAGGCTGTCGATGGTGCGCACGTTGAGCCGCCCGGCGTGGCGTAACAGCAGCTCCAGCTCACGGGCGGCCTTGCGGGACCGCCGCCGCCCCTCAGGGCCGGGATCGGGGCGCATGGCCAGGGTCTTGAGCAGGGTCACCACCCGGGCCTTCATCTCCGTGGCGGCCTTGTTGGTGAAGGTGATGGCCATGATGTCGCCCGCGCCGTAGAGCTCCGGGGCGGCGGGCGAGGCGGCGGCCCGGCCGCAGGACGGGGGCGGGGCGGCCTCGGAGGCGGCCAGAAGCAGGTCCACGAAGCGCCCGGTGAGGCGATGGGTTTTGCCGGAACCGGCGGATGCCTTGACCCGTTCGATCATGCCGGGCCTCCCTGGCCGCTTGGGAATTGTCCGGTTTTCACCGGCGGGGTGTTCTGGCATCATAGACCCCCAGGCCGGGACCGGCAAGGCGCGACGGTCCAGGCTGGCCTCTCCCCCGCGCCGGAAGGGTTTTCCCATGCCCGACAATCCTGACCGGCGTCCGTTTCGCGACGTGCCTGTCGACAACGTGCCGTGCCAAGACGCGCCCGGCGGCGTGCCTGTCGAGGCCGCCCCGACAGGCCCGACAGGCCCGACCGCCCCGGCCGCCCCGACCGTCCTGGACGACCTGGGCGCGCCCGTCCCGCTGACGGTTCCGGCCGCCGCCGCCGGGCAACGCCTGGACCGGGTGCTGGGCCTTGTTTTCCCGGGGCTGGGCCTGCGGCGGCTGCGCCGGGTGTTCGCGGAATACGAGGTCACGGTGGACGGCGTGCCGCGTCAGGCGGCGTTTAGGGTGCGGGCCGGGGCCACGGTGCGGCTTGCGCTGCGGGCCGGGGTGCAGCGGACGGGCCGGGTGCTGGTCGCGCCCCCCGGGCTGTGCGTTTTGTCCGAGGGGCAGGACTATGGGGCCGTGGCCAAACCCGGGGGGCTGGCCTCGGCGGCGATCGGCCCGGGCGGACAGGAGAGCGTGGAGGACCATCTGCCGGGGCTTTTTCCGGGCCGCGAGGCCCTTTTGCTGGGGCGGCTGGACACGCCCACCTCGGGTATCCTGGCCGTGGCCTTTGGCCAGGAGGCGGTGCGGCGTTTTCGCGAGGCCGAGGACCGGGGGGAGGTCCGCAAGACCTACCTGGCCGTGGTCCGGGGTATGGTCGAGGCGCCGTTTACGGCCCGGCAGGAACTGGACACGGCCCACCGCACGACGACCCGGGTGCGCGCCAGGGATTCGGACGATCCCTTGCGCCGCACGGCGGTGGCCCCGCTTGGCTACGACCCGGGGACGGACCTGACCCTGGTCCGGGCCGACATCGCCAAGGGGGCCAGGCACCAGATCCGGGCCCATCTGGCCGCCCGGGGGCATCCCATCCTGGGCGATCCACGGTATGGAGGGGGAATGGAAAAAGACCGGGGTGAGCGGCTTTATCTGCACCATGCCCGCATCATCTTCCCCGGTTTTGCGGCGCACCTCATGCCGCAATGGTTCGGGCCGGGGGGCGGCTCAGTCCTGGTTCTTGGCCCAGGCGTCGAGCAGGCCCTCAATGATGTCGTACTGGCGGATGAGGTAGGTTCCTGATTGAACCTTCCGCTTGAGTTCCGTGACCTTGCGGGAACGTGCAAGGATTTCTTCCTCGGAGAGCACGGAAATGGGAGCGGCTAACGAGGCGCGCTTGTTCACAATCTTATCCTGATTGTCTGTTGGTCCCCCGAGCAGTCCGGTTCGGGGGTTTTAGTCCTTATCGGACATCGCGACCCGCAACTTTAGGGAGCAGGCCGCATTTCCGGATGCCCTGCGAATGCGGGACTTTACCCCTTTCAGGAAAAAAGGTAGCCCGTTTACAGGCTGCATGCGTCACGCCGCCACACTGCAAAACGAGGAACTGCGTGCCAAGGAACAAGGACAAGGCCCTGCTTACCCAGGAATTGCGGTCTTTGCGCGGCCGACTTATGGATGCGGACATCCTCAAGTCCGCCCTGGCCCGTGAGGCGGCATCGCAGCGGACAACGGACTCCCGTTACCAGGACATCGTCGAGGATCAGGCCGAACTCATCTGCCGTTTTGACCCGCAGGGTCGTCTGACCTACGTCAATCCCGCCTTTTGCCGGTATTACGGCCAGGACGCCGTAACGCTGTTGGGCGGTTTCATTCCTGTCCAGGCCTCGGAGGCGGAGGTGGCCGAGGTGCGCCGGGCCGTGTCCGGGCTTGGCCCCAACCGGAGCATGACCTCCCTGGTGCACCGGGCGACCCTGCCCGGGGGCCGGACGCGCTGGCAGGAATGGCTCTACCGGGCCATCATGGACGCCGCCGGAACCGTGGTCGAATATCAGGCCGTGGGCCGCGACGTGACCGACATCAAGGAAACCATGGAGGGCTTCCGCCGGGCCGAGGAAAAATACCGGGCCATCTTCGAAAACGCCCCCCTGGGCATCTTTCGGACCACGGCGGCCGGGCGGTTCGAGGAAACCAACCAGGTCATGGCCGTCATGCTGGGCTACGACAGCCCCTCCCAGGCCATGGCCCAGGTCACGGACATCGGACATCAGATTTACGACGATCCGCAAAGCCGCACGCGACTTTTGGAAACCCTGGAAAAAACCCGGGGCAGCATCACCTATGAGGCGCTTTTCCGCCGCCGCGACGGCGGCCGTTTCACCGGCAGGCTGCACGTCTCGGCCGTGCGCGACGAGGCCGGGCATGTCGTGTCGCTGATCGGGCTTATGGACGACATCACCGAACGCAAGCGCATGGAGGAGGAACTGCGGCGCAGCGAACGGGTGGCCCGGACGCTGCTCAACGCCACCACGGAATCGGCCTTTCTGGTGGATGTGGACGGCGCCATCCAGGCCATCAACGACATCGGGGCCAGACGCCTGGGGGGCACGCCCCAGACCATCACCGGCCGCAACTTCCGCGAATTCCAGTCCTGGGAGCTTTTCGAGCAGGGCATGGAACGCCTCTGGGAGGTCTACTGCGAGCGCCGTCCGGTGCGCTTCGAGGACGACCGCCAGGGGATCGTCCACGACGTCATGGTGTCTCCGGTCTTCGACGACGTCGGTGGCGTGGACACGGTGGCCATCTTCGCCCAGGACATCACCGAGCGTCGCCGCCTGGAGCGGTTGCGCGAGGATGTGGAGCGCATCACCCGCCACGACATGAAAACGCCTTTGATCGGCATTGTGGGATTCGCCCAGCTTTTGCAGAAAAGCCGGAATCTCACGGACAAACAGCGCGAATACCTGGCCTACATCCAAAACAGCGGCCGACAGATGATGGATTTCATCAAAAAATCCCTGGATTATTTCAAGATGGAGCAGCGCTCCTACGTGCTGCGGCCCCAGGACGTGGACATGGCCCGGGTGTTTCGGCGCATCCATGACGATCTGCGGCCCCTGGCCGTCAACAAGTCCGTATGTCTGAGCTTTACCATGGACGGCCAGGACATTTCCCTGACCCGCCCCATCCTCTTTCGCGGCGAAGAGGACCACTTGGAAAACCTGTTCGCCAACCTTGTCAAAAACGCCCTGGAGGCCGCGCCCGAGGACAGCGAGGTCACGGTGGCCATCCGCTGCGGCGACGAGTTTCACATGGTGGATGTCCACAATTCCGGCGTCATCCCCGAGGCGGCCCGGGCCAGGTTTTTCGAACGCTACAACACGGCGGGCAAAGAGGGCGGCACGGGGCTTGGAACCCATGTGGCCCGGCTGATCGCCCAGGCCCATGGCGGCTCCATTCAGTATACCACCTGCCCCCGCGAGGGCACCCACCTGATCGTCACCCTGCCTGCGAATCCGCCCCAGGAGCAGCCTGCACCGGAACCGTTTCGAACCTGATTTTTTGTGTTGACCAATGTTGCGGTGTTGTTTATAAGTCGCAACAGGTCAACGGGCCGAAGGGGGAGCCGTGAACGGCGAATTCGATGCCTTTTTTCAACGCGCCCAGAGCTCGTGCGGGGTGAAGAGCCAGTCCGAACTGGCGAATCTTTTGGGTCTGCATCGCTCGGCCGTCACCCAGGCCAAGAACAAGGGCCTCGTGCCCAAGGTCTGGGCCCTGACCCTGTCGCGGCTTTTCGGGGCCGACCCGCAATGGCTTTTGACCGGCCAGACCGGCCAGACCGGCCAGACCGGCCAGACCGGCCAGACCGGCCAGACCGGCCAGACCGGCCAGGCCGGCCAGGCCAACTTGGCAGGGCAATCTGGGAAGGCCAACCAATCCGGGCAGGCCGGGGTGTCCGAGGACGGGGCCGAGGCGGTTCCCGAGGGGTTTTTGCTGGTGCCCAAGGTGCGGGCCCGAGTCAGCGCCGGGGGCGGCTCTCTTGAGACCGAGGCCGGGGTGTCGGGGTATTTCGCCTTCCGATCCGAATGGCTGCGGCGCAAGGGGCGGCCCGAGCGCATGGTGCTCATGGATGTGGTGGGGGTGAGCATGGAGCCGGAGATCCGCCACGGGGACATGGTGCTTATCGACCAGTCCCAGTCGCGCATCTTCGCCCATGCGGTGTATGCCTTCGGCGTGGACGACACGGTGTTGGTCAAGCGGGTGGAAAAACGGCCCGGGATGGTGGTGCTACTTAGCGACAACCGGGACTATGCGCCCATCGAGCTGCGCGGCCAGGAGATCGAGGGGTTGCGGATCATCGGCCGGGTGGTCTGGGTGGGGCGGGAATTGTAAGCCGGGAGGCCGGGAATGGACGGGGAAATTTTTTTTGTCCCGAGTGTTTATTTTTATGAACAACTGTTTATAGAGCGGAGGACGAACATGCAACGTCGGTATTGTTCCTGCGGCGCGCCTGTGTTGGTGGAGTACCGTTTTTGCGGCCGGTCCTGGACCACGGTGTTTTCCCTCGGACGGCGGCTTTTCCGCAAACGTCAGGAGGTGTGCCCGTGCTGCGGCCGGGCCCTTGATATCGACGAGTTGTCCTAGTGTGGCGTTCACAATATGCTGGTTTTTTTGAAAAAAAACCATAAAAGTCAAGGTGTTGCGGCTTGCTGGGCGGAGACGGAAATTGCCGGACGGGCCATGGGGCGGGGATGACGAAGGGCCGTTCCCTGTTGCTGCGGGAACGGCCCTGTGGGTTTTTCTTTTTGGCGCGGCGGCGTGCGGAATGAGCCGTTTTTCCCGAAGGCTCAGGCCAGGGCCCGCATGGGCCGGGATGTTCCGCCCAGCTTGCGGGGGCTGCCCGCCGTGCCCCGGGAGGCCGCTTTCCCGCCGGTATCGGACTGCATGTCCTCGATCAGGCTTTGCAGCTCCTGGGACTGCCGGGCCAGTTCGGACACGGCCTGGGCGGCCTGGCCCATGGCCTGGCTGGTCTCGGCGGAGATGGTGCTGATCTCTTCAATGGACCGGTTGATCTCCTCGCTGGCCGAGGACTGCTGTTCCGAGGCCGTGGCGATGGAGCGCACCTGATCCGAGGCTGCGTCCACCAGGTTGACGATGGCGGTCAGGGATTCCCCGGATTTTTTGGCCAGCGTCGTCGCCTCCTCCACGGATTTTGCGGAACGCTCCACGTTTTCGATGTTGCGCTTGGTTCCCTGCTGGATGCCATGAATGGCGTCGCCCACTTCCTTGGTGGCGGTCATGGTCTTTTCGGCCAGCTTTCTGACCTCGTCGGCCACCACGGCGAAGCCTCGACCGGCCTCTCCGGCCCGGGCGGCCTCGATGGCGGCGTTTAAGGCCAACAGATTGGTCTGGTCGGCGATGTCGGAAATGACGTTCATGATCTGGCCGATGCCCTCGGCCTGCTTGCCCAGGGTGTCCATGTCGGATTTCAGCGCCAGGGACTGTTCGTGGACGTTGGCGATCTCGCGGATGGCCTGTTCCACCACGTTCGATCCTTCCTGGGCCTTGCGTTTGGCGGCGTCGGAGGTCTCGGCGGCCTGGGAGGCGTTTTTGGCCACCTCCAGCACCGTGGCGTTCATCTCCTCCATGGCCGTGGCCGTCTCGCCCACCCGCTGGGCTTGGTTCTCCGAACCCCGGCTGGACTGTTCGATCTGGGCCGAAAGCTCTTCCGAGGCCGAGGACACGGTGGCCACCACGCCCTCCAGGCGGGACGCGGCCTGGAGCATGCCGTCGCGTTTGGCGGTCTCGGCCAGGGCCTTGGCCTCTTCGGCCTCCTGCATGGCCGCCAGGGCCTCTTTTTCCTTTTGGGCGGCGACATCGGCCTTGCCGTCGGCCTCGGCGATCTTGTCCTTGAGGGTGGCGACCATCTTTTTCAAAACGGCATAGACGCCGCCCTCGGTCTTCTGGGGCCGGAAAGCCACGCTTAAGTCGCCTGCGGCGATCTTCCCGGCGATGTCATAGAGATATCCGGGATCCTCGCCAAGCTGGCGCATGACGCCGCGAATGACCAGGATGGAGGCGGTGATGCCCACCAGGAGGGCCACGGATAAGATGATGATGGTGTACTGCACGCTGGAGCGATATTCCGCCTCGGCCTTATGCACCGAGACGTCGGCGCCCTTGTTGTTCATCTCGATGAGCTTGTCCAGGGAGGCATAGGCGGCAAAGAAATGCTTTCTGGAGTCCCCGAGGATGAGGGCCCTGGCGACGTCAGTTTCGTTTTTGCGGGAATGCTGGATCAGGGTGGGATGGACAGCCAGGTAGGCGTCGAGGGCGGTTTTGAAGACGCCATATTCCGTGCGTTCCTCGTTGGAGGAGATCAGCTTCTCGTAGGCCGCCTGGGCGGCTTTGAGGTCGGCCAGTTCCTTTTCCATGGTCGCTTCGTATTCCCGCATCTCGGCGTCGTCCGTGGTGATGATGTGGACCAGCTCATTGCGGCGAAGGGCCTGGAATTTGTTTTGGATCAATCCGAGGGTTTTAATGCTCGGCAGCCAGTTTTTGGCCAGATCTTCCGTGTCCTCGTAAATGTCGCCGGTCGTGAAGAAGGAGACGCCGCCGCTGACCAGGAGCAGGACTATGAGCAGCCCAAAGGAACCGATGAGTTTTGTCGAAAGTTTCATGCCGGAGGCCTCCTTGGTATATATGCGGGATTTCAATTCACATCTTCTTTCAAAGTCGCATCGAAATGTCAATGATGAGAAATGTAAAAGCCGTGTGTGAAGGCCAGGACTCGCAGAGATTGCACAAGTTTTGCTGTTTTGAAAAAGTATTTCGAATAAAATGTTGCACATGCATCGTCATAAAAGAAAAATAGTACAGGGCTGAGGATGGATTTGGCTGAAGGCCGAAAGCGTTGCATGATACTCAATTGAGTAACACATTTTTGTCGCATGGCGCCGACAAATTTGTCGGATACCGTCAGCCCCCCCCTGGTTTCATTGGAGAAAAATCAAGGCACGGGCTTTGCTTTCGTCGTGTGGAGGAAAGCATGAAAACCGTCACGACCCGTTTCGGAACCTTCGGCGTCCAGGACATGGTGGAGTATTACCCGCGCGGCTCGCTTCGAGCCGTCATCCCCTCGGAAGGGACCGTCATCATCACCCCGCATGGGGCCTTCATTGCGCGCAGCACGGCCAAGGACGAGCGCACCAAGACCGGGGCCTCCCTGGAATTCTACCCGGACGGCGCGTTGCGCTCCATCATCCTGCAAAAACGTACTCCCATCGCCACCCCGGCGGGCGAGGTGTTGGCCGAGCAGGTTCTTTTTTATCCAGGCGGGGCCGTCAAGCGCGTCTTTCCCCTGTGCGGGCGGACATCGGCCTACTGGTCGCAGGAGGACGAGGCCGGGCTGCTTGCGCCTTTTGCCGTCGCGACCCCCCTTTGCGAGGTCACGGCCAAGTTTCTCTCCCTGGCCTTCGATGACCTGGGGCGCATGCGCAGCTTCACACTTTTTCCCGGCCAGATCGTGGACATGGACACCCCTGCCGGGTCCGTGCCGGTACGCATCGGCGCCGCCTTTCATCCGGATGGGGCGGTGCGTTCCGTGGAACCGGGGCGTCCCACGCCGGTTTCCACCCCGGCGGGGATGGTGCTGGCCTTCGACCCCGACGCCGCCGGGATCACGGGCGACGTCAATTCCCTGGAATTTGATCCGTCAGGCCGCTTGAAACATGTGGCCATGGTGCGCACCAAGCTGACCATCCGGGACCAGGCGGGGAATGAGCGGGAGATTTTGCCGGCCTTTCGGGAAAGCCTGTGCGGCAATTCCGAGACCGAACCCGTGGCCATGACCATGGCCATGGAAACAGGCAGGCTGGTTGTCCGGCGGTCCCCCAAGGAACCGGCCATTGCGTGTGTTGCGGCGGATTCGGGCGACTTCCCGGTGCGGGCGGCCATCCTGCCGCCTGCGGGGCTTTTTGCGTCCATGCAGCAGTCGGCCTGCCACGGCGCGCCGGTGTCATTTTAGGGCCGCAACCGCGAAATCGGCGTGGAAAAGACGCCGGAGGAGACGGCATGGCGGAATTTCCCAGGGCGAAGCCCCAAGGCCGCCGGAGGCTGCGTCCGTCGTCCGGTCCCGCCTAAAACAGCAGGAACGAGGGCAGCTTTTGCCTGGGGGTGCGGAAGTCCTGGCGATCCGGAACCTGGGTCAGTTCGTCGTGGGACTTGCGCCCCTGAAGGCGTTCGAGTTCGCCGCTGGAAAGCGGCGCGCAGGACGCAAGCGACATGATGACAAGGAGCCAGACAAGGCGGTGCATGGTTTTGGTTCTCCGCAGGGGATTGGGGAGGCGGCAATGCCTTCCCCCGCCAAAAAGACAAGCAAGACACATGCCGGGTTCACCGTCCTGAGGCCTGCCGCCCATTCGCCACGGCCCCGTCGCCATCCCGGCGTTGCCTTTTGCGGCCGTCCGATTCATGGTGCAGGCGCCGACGGCGTCCCGGGCGCGGCCATGCGCCCGGAGATGACCGCCGCAGACGCCAGGAAGGAGTGCGGCCATGGCCATGCCCACATTTCACGAGCTGTCCACCAACCTCTTCGATCCGCTACACGCCTTCTGGGAGCGCACCTCCACCCGTCGGGCCGTGGCGCTTGTCCAGGTGGCGGTCTTTCTGGCCGGGGTGGCCGGGATCGAACTCAACCGGCGCGGACTCCTGCCGCCGGGGCTGGCCCGCCTCACCCCCTTAAGCCACTATTACGCCATCAGCCTGGCCTTTACCCTGGTGCTCATCCAGGAGGTCATCGACCTCATTTTCATTCTGCCCTGTTCCGTGACCAAGTCCGTGGGCAAGCAGTTCGAAATCTTGTGCCTGATCCTGATTCGTAACGCCTTCAAGGAGCTGGTGCATTTTAGCGAGCCCATCTCCTTGTCGGACGGTTTCCAGCCGGTGCTGCCCCTTTTGGCCGACGGCGTGGGGGCGCTGGCCATCTATTTCGGCCTGGGCTGGTATTACCGGCTGCATGCCGCCCGGCCGACGGGCAGCCGGGGCACGGACCTGTATGCCTTCGTGGCCGCCAAGAAGTTTTTGTCCCTGGTGCTGCTGGCCGTTTTTGCCGGACTGGCCGTGGAGGTGGGCCTGTCGAGCCTGTCCGACGGGCAGCCGCAGGTCTTCTTCGAAGTCTTTTATACCGTGCTCATCTTCAGCGACATCCTCATCGTGCTCATCTCCCATGCCTACCAGCCCGGATTTCACGCCGTGTTCCGCAATTCCGGCTTCGCCCTGGTGACGTTGCTTATCCGGCTGGCCCTGGCCGCCCCGGCCTTCGTGGCCCCGGGGCTGGGGATTACGGCCATGGCCGTGGCCGTGGGCCTGACGGCCGCCTACACGGCCTTCGCCCCGTCCCTGCGGGATCAGGTCCACATGGGGAAATAGACGCCCGGGGTGGCTGGGACGGCAAACGGCCGTAGCCCTGGCGCACGCAGCGAAGGGGTGCGGCTGTGTTGTTCAGGCTCGGGGCGGCGGGGAGCGGGACAGGCGTATTTGGATCAGGCGCAGGCGGCGGCGGAGCCCGGGAAAAGGCGTTCCAGGGTCTCGGCCACGTCGGAGATGGTCATGGGTTTGCTCAGGTAGTCGGTAAAACCTTGGGCCAGCAGTTTCTGGCGCGCGCCGGGCATGGCGTTGGCGGTCACGGCTACGATGGGGATGTCGGAGCAAAAGAGGCCGGATCGGTCGCTGCGTATGGCCCGGGTCGTGTCCAGGCCGTCCATGCCAGGCATGCGGATATCCATGAAGATCACGTCGAAGGCGGCGGCGCCCAGGGTCTCCACCGCGTCCGCCCCCCGGGCCACGCCCACGGGCTCGTGCCCCAGCCGTCGCAGGATACGCAGGATCACCAGCCGGTTGATGGTATTGTCCTCGACCACCAGGACGCGCAGGCTGCTGGCCGCATCGGAAGACGTCAGGCCGTCGCTTCGTAACGCGCCCGACGGTCCCGGGTAGTGGCAGGCCACGGGAAGGCCGAAGGGCAGTCCCATATATACCGTGGTTCCCTGCCCGGGCGCGCTTTCCAGGGCCGCCGAACCGCCCATGCATTCCACGATCCGCCGCACCACGGCCAGTCCCAGCCCCAGCCCCTGGTGGCGGCGCGACGAACTGCCGTCGGCCTGGATAAACGGTACGAACACCCCGGCCAGCTTGTCGTCCGGGATGCCGATGCCCGTGTCCGAGACCATGAAAAGCAGGGTGATCCGCTCCCCGGTGCAGCGTGGGGGCAGGGCATGCACCTCCAGGCGCACGGACCCCTTGTCGGTGAATTTGACGGCGTTGCCCATGAGATGGAACAGAACCTGGCGCAGCCTGGCCCCGTCGCCGATCAGGCAGCCCGGGACGTTTTCGCCCACCTCGCAGGTCAGCGTGAGTCCCTTGTGGGTGGCCCGGTGGCGGAAGGCCTGGAGCACGGATTCGGCGATCTCGCCGGGGGAGAAGGCCTTGGCGGTGAATTCGAGGCCTGCGCAGCGCACCCGGGTGAATTCCAGGATGTCGTTTAAGACCCACAGCAGGGTGCGGCTGGAATCCAGGGCCGTTTCCACGCAGTCGCGTTGTTCGGCGGACATTTCGGTGGTGGCCAGGATCTGCAGCATGCCCAGGATGCCGTTTAAGGGCGTGCGCAATTCATGGCTGATGTTGGCCAGAAACTCGCCCCGGGCGACTTCCAAGGGTTGTGCGGGGTCGTCAATGCATTCGCGAAGTCGGATTTTGAGTTCGACGTTTTCCCGGCGCAACAAGTCGACCAACGGGGATGGCGCGGCGGCGCCGGGCAGGTGTTCAGCCGTCATGCATGCTCCACTCCTGTCAGATAGCCTGGGCGCACAAAACATGCAAGATTATATATGCGGATACTCGACTTTCCTGGTTTGAGGGGAAAGTGTGGAGTAATGGGGGGGGCGAGATGCGCGGGACAGGGGCGGCACAGGCGGAGGCGGCTGGAGCCCTCGGGGGAAAACGGAAAACGCGGCGCGTCTGGGCAATTGATCGGGCCAGATTTTTGGAATAGGGTGCGCCACCACATTTCAAACCCCGGGAGCCATGGACATGAAGGATACCTCCTTTGCCGAATTGACCCTTTTCATCACCGGTCCCACGTTCATCCGGCCGCAGGTCCGCCAGGCCGGGCTTTTGCCGGAATTCGGGCACCGCGACACGGAAAACAACCTGCGCTTCAAGCCCATCATGACCAACTTGAAAAAGCTGGCCGGGGTGGGCGACGACCATCAGGTCATCATCTTCAACGGCAGCGGGTCCACGGCCATGGAGGCCTCCATCCGCTCCCTTGCGGCCGACGGCGAGACCGTGCTCAACGCGTCCGTGGGGGCCTTTGGCGACCTGTACCACAAGATGGCCGTGGTCAACGGCAAAAAGGCCGTGCAGCTCAAGTTCGAGCCGGGCCGGGCCATGGATCTTGCGGTTCTGGAAGCGGCCATCGCCGAGCACAAGCCCGCCGTGGTGACCATCACCCACAACGAGACCTCCACCGGCGTGACCAACGACATCGTGGGCGCCTGCAAGATCATCCGCAAAAGCGGAGCCCTGGCCCTGGTGGACGGGGTGAGCATCTTCGGCGGGGCGGCCTGCCCCATCGCGGAGAGCGGCTGCGCCATGTACAGCACCTCCACCCAGAAGTCCCTGGGGCTTCCGGCCGGCTTCGGCATCGCCTTCGTCACCGCCGAGGCCGTGGACAAGGCCGGGAAGGTGGCCAACCGGGGGCACTCCTCGGACATCCTGGGCCAGCTCGGCCGGGCCGGGAAGTTCCAGACCCTGACCACGCCCAACTGCACCCTGGCCAACCAGATGTTCGTGCAGCTCGACTACATCGTCAATGAAGAGGGCATCGAAAACCGGTTCGCCCGGCACGAGGCCATGCGCGGCATGGTGGCCGATTTCGTGTCCGGACTGTCCGGCTATGAGCTTTTCGCCCAAAAGGGGCATGGTTCGGCCACCCTGACCACGGTGCGCGTGCCCAAGGGGATATCGGTCAAGGATTTAAAAGCCGTCAAGGAAGTCATGCGGGCCAAGGGCTACCTATACGATCCGGGCTACGGCAAGCTCAACGAGCAGCTTGAGAAGGACGGCAAACAGCCGATCTTCCGCATCGGGCACATGGGCGACATCACGCCCGCGATGCTTGAGACCTATCTTGCGGATCTGAAATCGTCCCTGCCGAAGGCATAGAGGGTTTGGGAAACGGGCGTCGCCTTCTGGCGACGCCCGTCTTTCGCCGTGTCCGTCCCGCCATGTCCCGGGGGGAACAGGCCGGCGGGCGGCGAAACACGGGCCGCCGAAAGGACGTTTAATGGGGGGGTGACCGGACGCAGGGCGTATCGTCCGGGTTGCGTAGGCACTTTCAACCGGCGACAGGGAGCATCCATGAAAATATTGGCCAACGACGGTCTGGTGGAAGAAGGGATTCAATATCTGCACAAGGAGGGCTTCGAGGTCGACACGGTCAAGCGCGACATCGACGACCTTATCGGCGATATCAAGGATTTCGACGCCCTGTTGGTGCGCAGCGCCACCAAGGTCACCCGGGAGGTCATCGAGGCCGGGACCAAAAACGGCGGCAAGCTCAAGGTCGTGGGCCGGGGCGGCGTGGGCACGGACAACATCGATCTGGTGGCCGCCCGGGAAAACGGAGTCATCGTCAAATTCGCCCCCAACGGCAACACCAACGCCACGGCGGAACACGCCCTGGGGCTGATGCTCGGCGTGGCCCGCAAGGTGCCTTTCGCCCATGCCACCCTCAAGGCCGGAACCTGGCACAAGAAGCGCTTCCAGGGCGTGGAGCTCATGGGCAAGACCCTGGGCGTCATCGGCTGCGGCCGCATCGGCCAGGCCTTGGCGGCCAAGGGCAAGGCCCTGGGCATGAAGGTGGTGGGCTATGACGTCTACCGCAAGATGGATTCCGACGTGGAATACCTGGACACCGTGGACGACGTGCTCAAGGCGGCCGATTTCCTGTCCCTGCACACCGGCGGCCGGGAGACGGTCATCGGGGCCCGGGAACTCAAGCTCATGAAGGATACGGCCTACCTCATCAACGCCTCCCGGGGCGTGAACGTGGACGAGGACGCCCTGTACGACGCCCTAAAAAGCGGGGAGATCGCCGGGGCGGCCCTGGATACCTACCGCAAGGAGCCCAAGCGCGAGGGCGAACCCTTCGTCAACAAGCTCATGGAGCTGGACAACGTGGTCATGAGCGCCCACCTGGGGGCCTCCACCCGCAACGCCATGCGCCGCACGGGCCTTGAGATCTCCGAGGTGGTGGCCAAGTACCTGCGCCTGGGGGATTTCAACCAGTCGGTCAACGCCGGGCAGACGGTCGAGGAAGAGGGCCAGCAGATCTACACCATCTTCATCACCCACGAGGACAAACCGGGCATGTTCGGCAAGTTCGGCACGGCCTTCGGCGAGATGGGGGTGAATATCCGCGAGAACAATTCCAGAAAGCTCAACGAACACGTGCAGACGGTCTACGTGGTGCATCAAAAGCCCACGCCCGAGGTCTGTGAGCGCATCGGGGCCATCGAGGGCGTCAAAAGGGTCGTGTATTAGCCGAAAGCGGTTCATATTCAAGCAAAAGGGCCGCTTTCGCGGCCCTTTTGCATTGTTGGACGATCAATGCATCCCCTCGGGCATGCTCCCCCCCCGGGGCGGCCGCCGCATGATCCACATGAGCGCGCACAGCGACAAAAACATCACCGCCTGGGCGTAAAACACGTCGTAAAAGGCCATGGCCGCCGCCTCGCGTTGCAGGTAACGGTGCATCACCCCGGCTGCGTAGGTGGTCGTGTCCGCGAACTCCCCCAGGCGCAGGGCCACGGCCTGTTTGATCCGCTCCAGGCTTATGGAATAGGCCGGGTCCAGGGGCGAGAGGTTTTCCACCAGCCGGTGCTGATGAAACTGGGTGCGCCGGGCCAGAAGCGTGGTCACGAAGGCCACCCCGAAGGAGCCGCCCAGGTTGCGCAAAAGATTAAATATCGCCGAGGCGTTGTTCATCTTCTCGCGCGGGATGTAGGCCATGGTCAGAAACGACAGCGGTACGAAGAAAAAGGCGATGCCCACGGCCTGGATGTTGCGGGCGAAAATGGCCGTGCCCAGGTCGATGGAAAGCGTGAATCCGGACATGTAGTGCAGCGACGCGGCGCTGATCAAAAGCCCGATGAAAAGGAGAATCCGGGCGTCCATTTTCTGGGTCAGCTTGCCCACCAGGGGCAGAAAAAGCAGCATGATGAGCCCGCCGGGCCCCAGCACCACCCCGGCCAGGAAGGCCGTGTAGCCCATGAGGCTTTGCAGATACATGGGCAAAAGCACGATGGACCCGAAAAAGGCGAAAAACCCGCAGAACATGACCACGTTGCCCGTGGCGAAGCTGCGGTCCCGGAACACCCGCAGATCCACAATGGGGTTTTTCTGGCGCAACTCCCAGAAGACGAACCCCACCAGACACACCCCGGCCAGGATGGACAAAATGAGGATGTGGTCCGCCGCAAACCAGTCGTCCTGCTGCCCCTTGTCCAGCACGATCTGCAGCGACGCCAGCCCCACGCTCAACATCCCAAGCCCCACCACGTCGATGCCCTCGTTTTCGCCCCGGCGTTCCAGGTACGGCGGATCCTGGATGTAGAGCCAGTTCATGAACCAGGCGAGCAGTCCGATGGGTACGTTGATGTAGAAAATCCAGCGCCAGGAATAGTTGTCCGTGATGTAGCCGCCAAGCAGCGGCCCCAAAATCGGCCCCATGACCGCGCCCATGGCGAAGATGGCCATGGCCATGCCGCGCTGGTTGGGCGGGAAGGTTTCCAGCAGGATCGCCTGGGACATGGGTTGCAGGCCGCCGCCGCCTACTCCCTGAACCACCCGGAAGAGGATGAGCGCCTCCAGGCTGGTGGCCATGCCGCACAGCATGGACGACAGGGTGAAAAGGGCGATGGAGGCCAGAAGGAAATTGCGGCGGCCCATGAGCCGCGACAGCCAGCCGCTGATGGGGATGACCACGGCGTTGGAGACCAGGTACGAGGTCAGCACCCAGGTCACCTCGTCCTGCCCGGCGGACAGGCTGCCCTGGATGTGGCCCAGGGCCACGTTGGCGATGCTGGTGTCCAGGATCTCGATAAGCGTGGGGATCATCACGCACAGGGTGATGATCCATTTTCCGGCCGGGCGCGTCTGCACAGGGTTACCGGACCAGGATGGAGGGAACCACGCTCATGCCTAGGCGCAGCACCGGCGCATCCGCATCATGGCCCTCGGGCACGATCTTGACCGGGATGCGCTGCACCACCTTGACGTAGTTGCCCGAGGCGTTTTCCGGCGGAAAAAGGGAGAACACGGCCCCGGTCCCGGCCATGATGGATTCCACCCGGCCCTTGAACTTGCGGCCCGGATAGGCGTCCACGGTGAACACCACCTCCTGGCCGGGGCGCACGTCCGTGAGTTGGGTCTCCTTGTAGTTGGCCGTGATCCAGGTCTCTTCCGGGGCCAGGGGCACCACGGCCAAAAGCGGCTGCCCAGCGGCGGCCAGGCGTCCGGGCTCTACGGATTTCTTGGTCACATGTCCGGTGGTCGGGGAGACGATCCTGGTATAGCCCAGGTTGAGCTCCGCCTGCCGCACCTTCTCCCTGGCCAGGTCCACCCTGGCCCGCTGGGCCATGGCTTCCTTGTCCTTGATGCGCGCCGTATCCTGGCCGGTCTCGGCCAGATGGATGGCGGCGGAGAGCCGATCCGCGTCGGCCTCAAGGGACAGCAGACGCCGGGAGGCGGCGTCGGCCCGGGCCGTGGCCGCCCGGGTCTGGGCCTGGGCCGCGCTCATGGCGGTGGTGGTCTTGTCCATGTCCGACTGGGACACCACCTCCTGGGAGCGCAGGGACTGAATGCGGGTCAGATCCAGCTTGGCCTGGTCGAGCCGGGCCGTGGCCTCGGCGGCGTCCTGGCGGGCGGCCTCCTCCTCCTTGCGGGCCTGGTCCATGCTTTTATACAGGGCCTCGCGCTGGGCCGTGGCCCCGATCACCCGGGACGAGGTCTGGTCCAGTTCCAGGGGAACCCCCATCTCCAGGGCCGCAAGCTGGCTCTCGGCCGAGGCCAGATCGGCCCGGGCCTGGGCCAGGGCCACCTGGAAGTCCGTGGGATCGAGCTCCACCAGCACATCCCCGGCGGCCACCAACTGGTTGTCCTTGGCCGCCACGTTGACCACGTATCCGGCCACGCGCGGGGTCACGTAATGGATGTGGCCGTCCACAAAGGCGTCATCCGTACTGATGCGTCCCCGGCCGTACAGGTAATAGGCCAGTCCGGCCGCGAACAGGACCAGAAAGGCCGCGACCAGGATACGTTTTTTCCTGGATGAGGCGGCCGGTTCCGCCTGGGGCCCGGCGGGGTCCGCGCCGACCTTGCGGCGCAGCCCGGGCAATTTTTTGATCATGCGGAGGGTACATCCGATTCAAGCTCGTCGAGCCTGCCGTTGATTTTTTTCAGGATCAGTTGGAGGGCGGAAAAATCCGCCTCATGCAGATCCGCGTAGATCTTTCCCGCAAAGCCCTGCACCAGCGGAAAGAGCTCCTTGCGGGCCTGCCGCCCGGCCTCGGTCAGATGGATGCGAAAGGTGCGCCGGTCGTTTGCGTCTTTGCGCCGCTGGGCAAGGCCCTTTTTCTCCAACAGATCCAGGATGCGGGTGATGGTTGTGCGGTCCTTGACGGTACGATCCGCCAGCTCGCTCTGGGTCAGGCCTTCCTCCCGCCACAGGCACAAAAGCACCCCCCACTGTTCGGGGGTCACGTCCAGGCCGTTGTCCAGAAAGACCCGGCGCAGGTTCAGGCGCATGCGCATGGCCGTGCGGCTGATGAGAAATCCCGGGGCTTGTTCCGGATCGTAGACGTAGACGTCGTCAAGGCCGGGCCGGTCCTGGTCCATGGTCACCTCGCGCGGCAGGAGGCTGGTGTGGCGGGGTTGCCTTTCCGGCCGCATAGTGTGGTATGCCAATAATAAGCCTGCCAACAATTAAGGTCAAGTCGGGACGGTCCCGGCCACCATGCGCCGCACCCGGCACACCCCGCAGAGCTCCCCGGAGGACGGATAGCCGCACTCGGCGCAGGCCTGAAGCTCGCCATAGCCCGCCTTGCCTGCGGCGGCGAAGGCCGGTCGGCCGGTGTGCAGGAAGTTTTCGTAGAAGGCCATCTTCGTCCCGGGGCTGGTGTATTCCAGGTCGGCCAGAAGACGCTTGTGGCTGGTGAAGCTGGCCCCGCCGCTGTAGGGGCAGGCCTCGTGCCAGTGGGTGATGCCCTGGAAAAAACAGTAGGCGGCGGTCTCGAATTCCGTCAGGCGGCACAGCGGCTTGACCTTGCGCACGAACAGGCCCTGGCCGGGAAGCGTCGGCCCCTGGCCGCCCAGGTAGGCCGCGTCCCAGCGCAGGGTGTTGGCGAAAAGCCGCGAGACCTCGTCGTCCAGGTTGTGCCCCGTGGCCATGGCCGCAAAGCCGTGCTCGAAGGCGAAGCGGTTGAACCAGTGGCGCTTGATCTTGCCGCACACGGAACAGATGGGGCGGCGCACGGTGCGTTTCACGTCCGGGATGGCCAGGCCGTCTGTGGCCGTCTCCACCACATGCAGGACATGGCCCCGGGTGCGGCAGAAGTCCTCCACAAAGGCCCGGATCGGTTCCGAAGAGCCCGTAATCCCCAGGTCGATGTGCATGGCCTCCACCTGATAGCCCATCTCCCCCAGCACATGCAAAAGGGCCAGGGAGTCCTTGCCTCCGGACACGGCCACCAGCACCCGCTCGTCAGGGCCGAACATGCGGTGGCGGCGGATGGCCCGGGCCGCCTGGGCCCGGAAGAAATCCAGAAAGCAGGTCGGGCAGAAACCCGTATGGTGGCTGGGCAGGGCCACCTGGGCCACCTCGCCGCAGCGGCGGCATTTCATGGGCGTGCTCCTTGGAGGGTGAGGGATCAGGCGATCAGAGGCCAGGCTCGCTGTGGGAGCCCAGACGGACCAGTTGCAGCGTTCCCGCGTCGGGCGTTCGGTAGATGCACCAACTCGGGCCGGATATGGCAGTCCCGGCGGTCCTTCCATTCCCCTGCGAGGGCATGATCCCGGTATGTTATGGGCAAGGGCAGGTCGGCGGCCAAAAGGGTCAGGACGGTGCGCAGGTCGTCATGAAGCATGCCGCGATATGGCCCCGTGGCCTCGCGTTTGAAATCGCGCTTGAACCGGGAAGTTCGCTTAATCGTCCGCATCCAGATCCGCCATGAGATCGTCCACTGTGGCGAAGGAGGCGAGTTTGCCCCGCCGCGCCTCGCGCATGGCCTCAATGGTCTCCGCGTTGGGGGCCAGCGGTTCGAAGGGCAGGGTTTTTTCCCGAGCCACCCGGGTCAGCAGGAGCCGGAAGGCGTCGGACACGGTCAGGCCCATGGAGGCCAGGACCGTCGCGGCCTCCTCTTTGATGCGCCCGTCGATCCGGGCGCGGACCACTGCGTTTTCAGCCATGGGAACACTTCCTTTTGGGCCACATTGTAGCCCAGATAGTTCCTGGAGAGGCCCGCGTCAACCCCGGGCTAGATGGCGGCCGAGACGCCTGTGCGGATGCGCGCCATGTCGCGCATGGGCGGGATGCCGAAAACCCTGGAATAGTCCCGACTAAACTGCGACGGGCTCTCGTACCCCACCCGGTAGGCGGCTCCGGCCGCCGTGACCCGCTCGGCGAGCATGAGCTGCCGGGCCTCGGTCAGGCGCAGGCGTTTGACGTATTGCAGCGGGCTCATGGCCGTGATGTCCTTGAAATGTCGGTGAAAGGCCGATGGACTCATGCCCGCGACCCTTGCCAGTTCCGCGACCCGCACCGGCCGGGCCATATCGGCCTTCAGGAAGCGGATGGCCTCGGCGATGCGCGGCATGGTCCCTCCAGGCGCGGCCACCCGGGCGATGCGTCTCCCGTAAGCCCCGCTGAGCAGCCGGTAGTGTATTTCCCGGCTGACCATGGGGGCCAGGAAGACGGCGTCCCGGGGATCGTCAAGCAGCCGGGCCAGACGCAGCACGGCCTCCAGCAGCCGGTCGTCCGCATCCCCCACGAAAAGCCCCCGTACGTTGCCGTGGTCCGATCCGGCCGGGAGGACGTCAGCCTGAGCCGCAAGTTCCCCCAGAAGGCGCGCGTTGAGATCGATTTGCAGGCACAGGTACGGGGCGTCCGGGCTGGCCGTCAGCACCTCGCCCAGGATGGGCAGGTCCACGGAGATGGCCAGAAACTGCGACGGCCCGTAGTGGTGGATGTCATTTTCCAGAAGCACGCGCTTGCTCCCCTGAGCGATGACGCACAGGGACGGCGTGCACACGGCGGGCAGCTTCATGCTCGGGCGGGACATCACCAGGCAGCGCAGGCCCGGGATCGAGGTGTCGTGGAGACCGTCCTCCTGGCAGTGCCCAAGGATCAGGTCGACCACTTCCCTCTCGAAAGATTTGCGGGTCATGAGGCCTCCAG
>Ga0209467_1001217_pt1 | contig 23925 bp, 29 predicted proteins | sample Higcelwee11metaG_FD_187175 | JGI IMG/M metagenome (GOLD analysis project Ga0209467, IMG submission 187175) | Freshwater pond sediment microbial communities from the University of Edinburgh, under environmental carbon perturbations - High... | ecosystem: Environmental > Aquatic > Freshwater >... | reverse complement strand
TTTCACAAATAACCCCTTAAACTTTAGTAGTTGACTGTTTATTGTATCTAGGTCTTGATTTGAACCAAATTTCAAACAAAATAATCAACTAAACTTTTAAGGGTATTCCTTTACTATGCGAATCCGCCAATGTTCTTTTACACTCTAATTTTATATTATCAATTTTTACTAGAAAAGCACTCTTCTCTTCATAAGGAATATTGTTTTTATCAAATTCTTTATGCTCTTGTATTTTAAATAGATCATTTTCTAATATATAAAACTTATCATCCTCTTCATAAATACAAATAGAGTAGTCATTATCTTTATCTCGTAATGAATTTAAAAGTACACTTTTTCCAGTTCCATTTTCTCCTATAAGAATACCAATATCAATATTTTTTGAATAAAAATTTTCTATAAAATCTTGATTTTTTTCTTTATTAAAATAAAACTTATCTTGTGTAGATTTTTCTTCATTTAAAATGAATTTATATTTTTTTGATAGATGTATTATTTTATCTTTTTTAAAAGTGGCAAATTCTTTATAAAAATAAATAAAAAGCAATCTCATAAATATCCCATTATTAGAATAGTAGAATGTCACCTATAAACTAGCCATTGCTAATTCAGTAAAACCCTAACTTTTTAAGTCTTTTCATTATATCTTTTTTAAACGCATTTGTGAAAAAGGGGATAGTCTAGAATTGTACTTATTTAAGTAAACAAAAAATGTGGTCATGTATTCAATCTTCACTTTTTGAAAACAGAGGCAAATTGAATTACAATGAGTTATGATAAAGGAAGGATACCGAATCAAGTTCGGTATGACGAATACAAAATAGGATTAGCTATTTCTATTGATGATTTTGGAAAGAGGTGAATACTGTATGGTATTTTTTCTCGAAGTTTGCTACATCCCCGATAGCTTTATCGGCTTCACTGATAACTTCATTTTGAATTTTCTTGATCGTTTTTAAACCATGAATAGCAAGCTTTGCTCTATTTTCTGCTTTTAATAATGATGGCATTTTTACGGTCATGGCTAACTCCTCATTTGGATAATATATTTAAAAAATCATGGCAACTAACATTGTCATAAAGGGTATCGGTTCGTTTATCGATTAATGTCAATGTAATTTTATCATCAAATTCATTTTTTATTTCAAATGTTGTCGTTTTAGATAAATGGACGCTTCTTAAAAAAACATCTTCGGGGACTCGTCTTTTGGTGATTGCCTCTCGCTTTTTGGTGTACAAAAAACATTTTTCTAATTCATCGTAGATATAAAAAATCTCTACCCGATAGCCTCGATCAAGGAGACTCATAATATTTTGATGAGCGACTTTTGTATTTGATAAATTAGAATCAATGATGAGGGATAATCCCCGTTTCTTAACCCCCTCATCAAATAACATTTGTACACCTCGACCTGCGGGCTTTTGATATACATCGCTGTTACTGCCGTCATAACCTATGGGGGCAAAAAACTCACGGACTGAATCAATGTCTAAATGAAGCAAGTTCGTATCGATTTCAAGTAAACTTTGGGCAAACTCTGTTTTTCCTGCACCGCTCGGACCCGCCGTGAAAAAAGCCGCTTTTTCCTCTAACGGGTTCAGGTTTTGCAAATAGTGAGCAAAGAAAGTTTGTTTATGCTTTTTTAAATACTCGATTGCTTCTTGTTCGATGTGTTCTTTTGTCATAAAAAGATTTTAACCTAAATAGAATAAAATATGGACAGATTGAATTAAAATGAATCAGTAACGATGCTTTAGTTATGCGATAAGCAATGATTTTTAGGGGTACTTTTAGGGGTATCTTTTTTATAGACAGCTTTAGAATCCCTAAAATATGTGTAGAATGGTAGTCCCCCCCGCCACCATCTTTAAAATCAAAAAAGATGTTAAAGCCCCTTGTATACGGTATTTCAAGCCATTTTCAAAAACTTAATCCAAACTGATAAAACCTGTTTTTTTGACAAAGTAGAAACTTTTCGAGCAACTTTTGCTACTTTAAAGCAAGAGAAAGCCATGAAATTTATTTCAAAAAATAGAACTGGTATATATCGATACATCAGAAAAATTCCAAATACTTCCGCCCATTCAACAATCAAGTGCAACACAGTTATTTTTATAGTGTAGCTTCGAGTCATCAATCCATTCAGCAATTTTAGCAAAGAACACTTCATGTGGAGTTTTATAGCCAAGTATTTTTCGATCAAACTTATATAAAACATCCATGTGTAAACTTGTATCGACAAAAGGGACCGAACGAGCCGTTTTGAAAATTGATTTATGTTTTGTAGGGTATTCCGCCACTTCATATTTTTCTTCAAAATATTCATATTCATCAGGTTTCTTCATTATGTTTTTAAAGAATTGATTCTTTTACCAGTGCCGAAATAAAGCTATTGGCTTCGATTACATCGAGGTATTCTTCGGCTGTAGTCTCAAAATCAAGGGCTTCAATTTTAGTGTTGATATAGTGTTCATGGGACAAATCAATCTGTTCGATAAAAGGGTCGGTAAGGGCATTGACCAGTTCATCCCTAAACTCAAAAATAGCATTAGAGATCAAATCGGTATTAGAGTCAAAGACGTTTTTCGGGATAATATCCCAGTTTCTGTGCTTTGCTTCTAGGGCTTTTAGAATTTCCCCTGCACCGTAGCTATAGCCAGTGGCAGCTTTAAATTTCATATCCAAATCAAAAAACAGCGTGCGTGTATCAATAGGAGTTTTATGTTCTCTGAAGAGAAAATAGAGATCATATAGGTCTTTAATTGTGTCGGTTCGATCACTCAGGGCTTTAAGCTTATACAATATGAGGTTGTAGCTGTTTTCGACTCGTGGGAAGAGAGGGGATTCTATAAAGGATTCATCGCAAAAGCGTCCGCCCGTAAAATCAAGCAGTTCCACTTTGATAACTTCATCACTTCCCTCAACGATACAAGCGAACCTGTGTGATTTTTCCTCTGGGCGAAAATCATAATTGATGACATTGATCTGTTGGTGTGCGGTGAATGCTTTTCTCATTTCCATTGCATATCGGCTGGATTCGGTTGCACCGCATAAATGATCAACAAAAAAATCGATATCTTCCGACTCTCGCCGCTCTTTTGAGAGTACGCAGCGATGTATTGCTGTTCCACCTGCGAATATGAGTGGTTCGATATCTCTGCATAGATTGAGTATGAGCTCTTGTCCTCGGTATACTGCATTCCAGTCATTTCTCATCGCTTATCCTTGTAGCGTTTAGCAAGAAACGCCCAGAACTCTGCATCTTTTTTTTCCATGATCTTCGGATAGATGGGTTTTAACGCGATGATGGTTTCTATACCAAGCAACGATACGATGTCTTTGTAAAAAACATTCTTGAATATGGGTTTTAGATATTCAGGATCTTTTTCTTGCACTTTTGCAAGAATCATTTCTACAGTAATGTTTTTACCCCAAAATGCCGCTTGTAAAATTTTGTAATTTTTGTTTTCACTATTTTTTGGACGTTTAAGAGGTGTTATTCTAACACGCTTTTTAGTAAGCTTGACAGGCATATTTTTCAAGATAGTGAGTGCATATTCCGGTGCTATACCACGTTTTTTCCACCCTGCGACCGTATCGTAAGGAATATTAGCAAAGGCAGCATATTCTCGTTTTTGAATTCCTCTGGCTGCCAATGCGGCATCAAATAGTTGTGCTTTCATAATGGCTCCTTTTGGTTAAATTGACAAATTATATCAATTTTTTATATTTAAATAGTATAAAAACTAAAAGTTTGTCAAATTTTGAATATTTCCTTTGATAGGCGGCTCTTAAGGAAGAGTGTATTGATAATTACTTTTTTCATTCTTTCGTCGTGAATGCTGCAATCGCTTTATTTGCCTCTTGTGAAGCTTTCGTATGATTCGCACTGAGGTATAGCGACTGGTTAAAAAGTTCACGTCACTCCATTCAAGGGTACGAATCTCGTTCCAACGTCTACCATAGAGTGCGAAAAGGAAAAGAGCACGATAGAACGGCTCATCTATGTAGGTGGTCATAATCGTTTTATATAAGGTAGCAAGTTTTGCTCCTGCATCCACTACGGTCTTTTTCTGACGGTTCTGTTTTGGTGCTTTGATATTGGGAAGATCACTTAACACTTTGTTATCGAGAGCGTATTGCATGATCGGTTTGAAAATTTGGATCAGTACCTTTTTAATGGTTCGTGGACTGCATTCATTTTTGGTTTGTTCGGAATGACCTTTCAGCTCCATACTTTTGCGGAGTGAATCAATATCAACTTGTCGTATATCTTTAATACGTTTTTTACCAATCCCATCTTTGCAATAGAGTTTGTAAGCGTCTTTGCGCTCATTCGTCCAATTGGATACTACGCATGACTTTTCAAAATAGAGATCAGCCACATCATTGAGTCGGCTATTCTCAGTGAAGTTCACGCCTGTATTGATTTGCTTATTTTTCTCTGCTGCAAGGGTAGCCTTGGCTTTGGTAATACGAGTACGTTTAGATATACTATCCCTTATTTGATCGATGGGGATAATATAGTGATTTTGGGTATCTTCAATCAGAATAAGTGGAATAAGGAATAGGGGCAGCAAACATTTTTAGGGATAACTTTTTAGTAAAGCTTTATTTGTCCCTAAAATAGGTTTGTAGTGGTAGTCTCCATCACTATCTTTATTCTGCATTTCCTGTATAATCACAACGCAAATACTAAAAAAGAATATTTTATGAATCCTGCAATCTCTATGATTAACGCACAAACTTTTACCCCTATGTATTCTCAAAGTGAAGATCGCATTCGTTTGGTGATTAATTATGCTGATTATTCCAATCGAATAGACCTGTGGCTGACTAGAGCCTTTTTGCTGAAATTGATACCGACGATCGAAGATTGCCTTGATCAATATGATATCGCTCCTTTAAATTCAGACATTCAGCAGCAAACCGATAAAACGGCTCAGAGTCAAACCGATGTTCCCATGTTGGCTATGACTGAAAAAGAAGGAAGTTTAGTTCAAAGCGTAGATATCACGTATCATAAAGAAAATCACTATATTTCGCTTATCTTTAAAACCAATAAGACACATGTACGTTCCACCCTAACAGTTCCATTATTACGAACATTGCTAAAGTCCATATTTAATGCAATCCCTAAAATTGACTGGGGGATTTCTCCACAGTGGATTCATTAGGTCTATTTTTATCTTGAATCGGAAAATAAATTTTGTAACATTTCTAAACTTCACGTGTGTTATAATCATGGAAAGTAGTTCCTAAAGGGATGCAGATGGATATGGTATTAGCGCTTGTTTTATTGCCGATTATAGCTTCTTTCTTAGTGCTATTAGTTCCACTTGGGCGCGCTCAGTATGTTGTGAGCGGGGTTGTTTTGGCTATGCTGAGTGGGATTGCTTTTGCTCTTTACACCTCGATGGGGCTATTGACGTTTCAACTCTCCTATACGATGAATTTAGCGATTATTGTCGTGGATGTTGCACTTCTCCTCTTTTTTCTCTATCAAGGCAAACTCTTTAATCACCCTAAAGTGATGCTTCTTGCGGCGATACAGCTCGTTTTGTATGGATACATCGAGTCTATTGCTTCAGAGGCGGGGTCGGCTGAGATTGTGGTGGATAGCCTCTCGAAGTTTATGTTTTTGATTATCAATGGGGTGGGGGGGATTATCGTTCTTTACTCTGTCAAATATATGGAGGATGAGCCGACATCACCGCTCAAAAAGCGTCTTTTCGTCGGGGGATTGCTGGTGTTTCTCTCGGTGATGAATCTGATCGTTATCGCTAACTCGATCCTCCTCTTCTTTTTCTTGTTCGAGATGACCACCCTCGCTTCGTATCTGTTGATCGCCTTTAGAAATGATGAGGTAAGTCGTGCCAATGCCCTCAAAGCCCTCTGGATGAATCAGATAGGCGGTGTGGTTATTTTACTGGGAGCTTTGGTCGCTATCATCGGGTTCAAGAGCGTGATGTTTGATACATTATTACAAAGTTCGGGAGGGATGGTGTTGTTCGCTATCGCACTTCTCTCGATGGCGGCTTTGGTGAAGGGGGCTTCGATCCCGTTCGAGGGGTGGTTGCTCGGGGCGATGGTGGCACCGACTCCCGTGAGTGCAATGCTTCATTCGGCGACGATGGTTAAAATCGCCCCCTATCTGATCCTCAAACTTGCCCCTGCATTAGCCGTGAGTATGGTGGGAGGGTTGATCTCGATCATCGGGGCGTTGGTGTTTGTTGCCGCGTCGTATCTGGCACTCTCACGCTCGGTACTCAAAGAGATTTTGGGATACTCCACCGTGGCATTGCTGGGACTGATGATGGCGTTGGCGGCTATCGGGAGTGAGGAGAGTATGAATCTCGCCATGGCATTGATGCTTTTCCATGCCCTCTCCAAAGCGTTACTTTTTCTCTCAGCAGGGGTGTTGGAGCGTCTTCATCACGCCAAAGATATCGAGGATATGAAAGGGATGGTGACCCGTTCCCCTAAAACGGTAGGCTTTATCCTTTTTGGGTTTGTCTCGTTGACCCTCCCGCCGTTCGGTCTGTTTATGGCGAAACTCTTTGCCATTAGCTCTATCGCCTCATTGCTCAAAGAACACCCCTTCAATCTTATCATCTTGCTTTCACTAATCATCGGAAGTGCTTTGATGGTATTACTCTATTTTAAAGTTGCCTCAGCTCTTTTATCTGCTCCGTCCGATGTTAGAGCTTCTGAGGCGGTTACGATTCCGAGTGGCTTTTATGTTCCGTTGGTGCTTTTGAGCTTTTTGATCGTGACTGGCGCACTGGGGTATGTGATGATGCAACACAATATTTTCATTGTCTTGTTGGCATTGCCGATGCTTTTGGTTTTTGCCCTTCCCTCCCTGATTCGTCGGATGGATCGGTATGATAGAACGCAGCCGTACCATTGCGGTGAAAAAGAGCCTTTTGATGCCGCATTGGTCTATTATGAACCCTCTAATAAAGTTCAGTTACTTCTCTATTGGAGTTTCGGAATTCTTTTTGTCGCCGTAGCGATGGTAGGAGCGTTGTCATGATGTGGGTATGGATAGTTTTGGCTCCGATTTTAGGGGGGTTGGTCTATGGGGGAGAGCGGGTACTACGGGCTCGGATGCAACGACGACTTGGTCCTCCGATTTTGCAGCCGTTTTACGATATGTTTAAACTCCTCGATAAGCGGACGTTGATTGTCCATGCTCCTCATGCCCTCCTTGCAGTCGCCCATTTCGCGGTGTTATGGTTCACTGTCGCGGCGATATTTTTGGGATGGAATCTCCTCTATATTATTTTTCTCCACCTCTTTGCCCAACTCCTCCTCATTGTGGCAGGGTACAGTGTCCGCTCCGCCTATTCGCATGTAGGAGCGAACCGTGAACTGCTGATGGTGGTGGCGTACGAGCCGATACTGATTTTGGTGGCGGTGGGGTTGTATCTGGTGAGTGGGAGTTTCGAGATCTCTGAGATCCTCAAATCGGGGGGCTATTTGATGCAGTTGCCGCTGCTCTTTGCCGCATTGCTGATGATCGTCCCGATAAAAGTAAAAAAATCGCCGTTCGATGTCGGCGAAGCCCATCAGGAGATTGTCGGCGGGGTCGAGGTGGAGTATAGCGGGGTGTTTTATGAGTTTTTGTATATGTCCCGTTTTCTCGAATATATCTTTATCTACAGTTTCGTTTATCTCTTTGGTGGGCAATCGCATTGGCTGGGTGCGTTGTTGGTCGCGGGGGTCTTTTTGCTCGTCAATCTCGTCGATAATGCGACCGCCCGTGTGAGACCTGCGCAGATGATAAAAATCATCTACACGGTGGCGATGACTCTGGCGGTACTCAATCTCACGGGGGTGCTGTTATGAAATTCTTTAGCTCCTTTAGGAAAAAATCGCCATGGGTATTGCACTACAATGCGGGGAGTTGCAACGGGTGTGACATCGAAATCCTAGCCTCCCTCGCCCCCAAATACGATCTAGAGCGTTTCGGGGTGATCAACACCGGAAATCCGAAGCAGTCCGATATTTTCCTCGTGACGGGTCCGGTGACCTATCGTTCCCGCGAGCGTCTCGTCGAGCTCTACTCCCAAATCCCTGAACCCAAAGTGGTCGTGGCGGTGGGATCGTGCACGGCGACGGGGGGTGTGTTTCGGGGGATGTACAACGTCGAAGACGGGATTGATCGTTATATCCCCGTCGATGTCTATGTCCCCGGATGTGCCGCATCACCGCAACTCATTATCGATGCGATAGTTAAAGCTTTAGAAGTGCTCGAAGCGAAAAGTAAAGAGATCGAAAAACCGTTTAAACTCTTCGGTGCAATAGAGACGATACATAATAAACTCAGCCGCCTCAATATGGCAACAAAGGTGGAACCTCATGCGAAAGATTGAAACGACACTCACGACGTTATTAAACGATATTAGAGCGTTTTATATCCCGAAAGAGTGGCATTTTCTAAGTGTCAACGGGATTGATCTAGGGGAAGGGAAGATCGAACTTCAATGGATTTTTTCCCAATATGGGGTTAAAGATGAAGTGGTGATTTATTATGCCCTCAGTGATTATGAAACTCCCGTTCCCTCGATTGTCACTCTGATTCCCTCTGCGTTTATGGGAGAGAGGGAGATCGTTGATATGTTCGGGCTTAAAGTGGAAGGTGCACAGAGAGGGCTTTATCTCGATGAGGACTCGTCTCCACATCCGCTTAGGGGGGAATCATGAAAAAAACGATTCAAATCCCTTTGGGATCACAGCATATCTCTCTGCTGGAGCCGATACGGTTTAAGTTTGAGTGTGAGAATGAGAAGATTATCGGGGTCGATGCCGATGTGGGGTTTGTCCATCGCGGGGTGGAGTTGGCGTGTACCCGCAGTTTTGAGTTTAAGCAAGTAGGGTATGTCGTCGCCCGAGTCTGCGGGCTGTGCGCTATCACCCATTCGCTCTCGTATACGTTAGCCGTCGAAAAACTGCTGGGATATGAAGCGAATGATCGGATTAAATATCTGCGGATGTTGATGGTAGAGTTAGATCGTATCCACTCGCACATGCTCTGTCTCGCCCATACGGCGGAGAATGCAGGATTTGAAGCTCTCTTTATGCAGATTATGGGGGATCGGGAACTGATCATGGACGTTCAAGAAGCGATCAGCGGGAACCGTGTCCAGTTTGATTATATCTCCATCGGCGGGGTGAACCGTGATCTGACCCCCGAATTGGTGGCAATGATTCATAAAAACCTCGGATTGTTGTCGGATAAAATCGATACTCTGATCGGATTGTTTGACAATAACTGGTCGCTCTCGCTCAAATACAAAGGGGTAGGGATATTGAGGTTAGAGGATGCGTACACCTACAATGCGTTAGGGCCGTTGGCTCGTGCGGCGGGGTTGGCAACCGATGTTCGTGCCGAAACGAGTGATTTTCCCTACGAAGATATAGGATACACAATGATCCTTGAATCTACGGGGGACATTCATGCGCGTAACTTCGTCCGTCTTCGAGAGATTGTGAACTCGATAGCAATGTGCCAAAATATTGTGAATAACCTCCCAGTAGGAGAAATCCAAGAGAAGGCAAAAGGGAAACCAAACGGCGAAGCGGTGGTTCGCGTCGAAGCGCCGCGCGGTGAGCTCTTTTATCTGGTGCGGGGGAGCGGTCAAAATATGCTCGATCGTGTTCGGATCAAAACTCCGACCTTTTCGGCGATTCCGGCCATGATGGAGGTGTTTAAAGGAAGCGAGTATGCCGATGCCCCTGCCATCCTCGCCTCGTTCGATCCGTGTATGTCGTGTACGGCGAAATAGGAGGCTCAGATGTTTAAATCGATGATTGAAGCATTTTTGAATCTCTTCAGACCGATCCGCACCCATCGCTATCCCACTGAGGAGATTGTTTTGCCCAGCGGGTATCGGGGGCTGATCGAATATGGGATAGATGCGTGTATCTTTTGCGATAAATGCGAAAAAGTGTGTCCTCCGGGGGCGATTTTGTTTTATCAGCATGAGGGTGGAGAGAAAGAGTACCGCTATAACCCGTGGCTCTGTATCTACTGCGGTGAGTGTGTCCGTGCCTGCCCAAAACCTGAGGAAGCATTGTGGCAAAGTGAAACGAAACAGCAATCTGCTCTAAAAGAAGATGGGGCAAACGATGGGTGGTTTGTGTGGGAAGCATCATGTAAAGAGAGCCGTGAAGCGTACGCGGCTGCCAAAAAATCAGCTAAAATTCAAAACAAGAGTGAGGAGTAACGCATGCGCATTGTTATCGTAGGAGGCGGGATTGCCGCTGTCTATATCGCCAATTCTCTGATGGAGAAGGCTCCAGAATCCGAGGTGGTGATTGTTTCGGATGAGAAACATCCCCCGTATGATCGGATACATTTGTGCAAGCTGGTCGAAGATTGTAATTGTATCGATTCGATAGAGTTGGAGCTTCACCCAAAAGTAAAGCTGGAACTGGATCAAAAAATCATCTCTATTGATCCCGCTCAAAAACGGGTTTTCAGTGAACATGCCGCATTTCATTACGATAAACTGATCCTTGCGACGGGTTCAGTTCCTAAATCGCTGTTTGATATTTTACAAATCGAGAATGCGGCAACTTTCCGTTCTCAAAAAGATTGTGAACAAATTGCGCAGGGGATGGTCGGTAAAAATGTGATTATCGTCGGGGCAGGACCTATCGCACTGGAGCTTCTCGATACGCTCATGCGAAGCGATGCTCCGAAAAGCATCACGTTACTCGTGCGCAAAAATTATCTCTATTCTGAGGTAATCAGCCGTGAGGGATTGGCACTGATTCAGGGGATTTTCGAAGCGGACAGCCGTGTAAGTATCCGATTCGGCGATCAAATCATGGATAAAGAGGTTGAGGGAAATGTTATCACCAAAGTCTTGACCAAGCATGGGGAGATTGATAATCCATTTATCATTTTCGGGGTCGGGATCGATCCCAATATCCCCTACGCACGTGGTGTCCTCGAATGCGATAAGGGTATTTTGGTTGATGAGAAGATGTGCACCTCCGATGAGAATATCTACTGTGTCGGTGAAGCGGCACAGCTCCGAGAGGGGGGATTTATCGCCGGACGGGTCAAAGAATGCACGATCCAAGCCGATGTCGCTATCGCGAATCTCCTAGGTGACGAGAGCAAAACATTTACTGAAGAGGTCTCGATCGACGGACTCAAAGTGGGATCATTTTTGTTCGCTGATGTCACCGCGACCGATTTGAACCCCAAAGATAGTGAGAACGAAACGATTTTGATTACGCATGGGGATCGTATCGATCAGTATATCGTCAATAATGATCGTCTGAAACGGTTTATCGGGATCAACACCAACATCGATCTTCTGGCACTCAAACGGTTGATTGAAACTAATTCACCGATTGATGCGGCATATCTCTACTCGAACCGTTTGATGTCCGAATACGGGAAACTCGTTTGTAGCTGTGAGGGGGTGCATGAGCTGGAGTTGGTCGAGATTATCAAAGAGAATGCGGTGACGTCGTTCGCTGAGCTCAAAGAGCACTCAAAAGCGGGACGTACCTGCGGACGGTGTAAGCAGGATATTTGTGCGATTATCTCTGCAACCCCTGTTGATCCTGAGGAAGCGGCACGGCTCCGACAAGAGCGGCTCGATGCAGCTGCTGCAGCAGAACTGGAAAAAGTGCGTGCACGGATCGAAAAATACAACCGACTTCATCCGAAAAATCAGCTGAGTAGCGAGAACTTTCATGAGGCGTTGGAATCGTTCGAGATGAGTCGCGAGTTTAACCACTGGGTCTCGATGATTACCGCATCGATGCATCTGCATCCGCAGTTTGAGGGGGTCGTGGAAGAGGGGGTGACACAACTTAACAAAATTCCGATCATCTGGCTCGAACTCTCCGACTGTACGGGTAATTCGGAGGCGTTTATCAAAACTTCTCATCCCAAAGTGGATGATCTAATCCTCAAATATATCTCACTCGATTATCATGAGCTGTTGATGGCGGCTTCGGGGGATCAATCGGAGTCCGCTCTGGAGAGTATCCTCCATAATGACAGCGGGAAATACGTCTTGATCGTCGAGGGGGCGGTTCCGCTAGGTCTCGATGGTAAGTTTTTACGGATAGGACCGAAGGGAGAGACGGGAGTCGATTTATTGCGTCGTGTCGCCAAAAATGCCGCAGCGGTGATCGCGGTGGGATCATGTGCCTATGATGGCGGTGTCGTCGCCGCTGCTCCTAATCCGACGGGTGCAGTCGGGGTAGCTGAGGCGTTAAATAGAACGGATATTATTAACCTTCCCGGTTGCCCGACCAATCCGATCAATATCGTCGGAACGCTGTTGCAATACATCATGTTTGATGAGTTTCCGAAACTCGATTCCAATAACCGCCCTGAATGGGCGTACGGTTTCCGTGTTCATGACAACTGTGAACGTAGAGGTCACTACGATGCCGATGAGTTTGTCCGTGAGTGGGGCGATGAGGGGGCGAAGAAGGGGTGGTGCCTCTTTGAAATGGGATGCAAAGGCCCGTACGCCGATCTCAACTGCTCACTCGTGAAGTTCAATGAGGGGACGAGTTGGCCGGTACAGGCAGGGCATGGATGTTTCGGTTGCGGTCAGGGCAAAATCGCGTTTGACAGCTACGCCAATAATCGTAAATTAGAGGAAAAGCCCAATGAGTAAACAAAAAATTATTATTGACCCGATTACACGAATCGAGGGGCATTTACGGATCGAGGTAGAGATCGATGAGAATAATGTCGTTACCGAGGCATGGGCGTCAGGTCAGCTGTTTCGGGGGATCGAGACGATTTTAAAAGGGCGTGATCCGCGCGATTCGGGATTGATCGCTCAGCGTATCTGCGGTGTCTGTACGAATGTCCATTACCGTGCCTCGATCAGTGCCGTGGAAGCGGCTTATGGGATTGAGATACCTCATAATGCCGAGATTATCCGCAACCTCGTCACCCTCTCGCTGTTCGTCCAAGATCATATCGTCCACTATTATCACCTCCATTCACTCGATTTCGTCGATATTACGGGTGCGCTCAGTGCCGATTGTACGAAAGCCGTCAAAGATGCAGCATTCTGGTGTGAGCATCCCTATCGTAATTCCGACGGTCATCTCGAAGCGATCAAAGAGAAGCTGGAGGGGTTTGTTAAAGCGGGACGGTTGGGACTGTTTGCCAACGGTTATTGGGGGCATTCGTCGTATCGTCTCAGCCCTGAGGAGAATTTGGTGCACATGAACCATTACCTCGAAGCACTTCGGATACAGCGCGAACTCTCCAAAGCGGTGGCAATTTTTGCGGGGAAAACCCCTCATCCTCAAAATCTCGTCGTTGGTGGGGTAACGAGCGTCGCCGATATGCTCAACCCTCAGCGACTGAACGACTTTTTGTTTATCATCAAAGAGACGAGAGATTTTATCGAGCGTGCCTATGTCCCCGATATGGTGATGCTCGTCAATGCCTATCGTGACTCTATCAAAGCGGGAGAGGGTCGAGCGGTCGGGAATTTCATGTGTTGTGGAGGATACCGATTCGGTAAAGATCAGCAGTTATTTTCAAGCGGTGTGATCAAAGGACATGATTTTGAGGCTGTTGAGCCGTTTGATAGTAGCAAAATCACCGAAGAGGCATCACGCTCGTGGTATGAAAACGATGCTCCCCTCTCGCCGTATGAGGGAGATACGACACCGTTTTATACTGATCTAAACGCAGATGGCTCTCTCAAAACCGAGGGGAAATACACGTGGGTAAAAGCACCTCGCTATGATGGCGAAGTGATGGAGGTGGGACCTTTGGCTCGTATGATTATGGGATATGCCCAAAACTCTCCCGTAGTTCGTCCGTATATGGAGCGATTTATGAAACGTTCGGGGATGGAGCTGATCGATTTCTCCACGACGATAGGGCGCAATGCGGCGCGGGCTGTCGAAGCCCAAATCTGCTGCGATTATCTGTTCGATACGATGAGCGATTTGATCGAAAATATCAAATACTACGATGAGACGACATGGACGAAATATGTGTTTGAAGAACTTCCTCGTGAGGCGAGGGGGGCGGGGATTTTTGAAGTTCCGCGCGGGGTTTTGGGCCATTTTGTCCGTATCGAAGATGCTAAAATCGCCAACTACCAAGCGGTCGTTCCGACAACGTGGAATGCTTCACCCAAAGGTGCCAAAGAGGGACGCGGAGCGTATGAGGAGTCGTTGATCGGGATTCGTCTAGCTGATCCTTCTGCACCGTTGGAAGTATTGCGTGCGGTTCATTCATTTGATCCGTGTCTCGCATGCGCTGTGCATGTTATCGATGCAACAGGGAAAGAGTTGTCGCACTATAAAGTTGTAAGCGAGTGCATGCTTTAACTTATAATAGAGCAGAAGCCCTATTATAAGTTAGTCTGCGGACTTACTTCACTAATTACAAGTGATACTGTAATATTTTGCATTATCTGTTTGAACTCTATTTCTAAAGTTAGCAATACTTCATCCAGATGATCTCTACTAGGTTCCCTTAATAGGAATTCTAAAGTTTCTGCATTGTGAAAAAGTGTATTGGCACCCAAATTACCTGCCAATCCTTTGATGGTATGAGATTCTCTGATCGCAGTTTCTAAATCATTTAAAGCTATTGCTGTTTTGATGCGGGTAACTGCATCGATTTGTGTTTCGACAAATCGTCCTAAAAGTTTGCGAAGCAATTTTTCATTTCCTGCCACTCTACCCAAAGCACTTTTAATATCGATCCCTTCTATATAAAGCGTATTATCCATCATATTCTCCTAGTCATTAATTCATTTTGCAATTACATCCCAACGTTTGATAAAATCAGAAATTTTACAAAGGTTATGGACTCTATAGATTAGCTCATCGGGATCAAACGGTTTGGTTAGATAGTCATCAGCACCAGAATTCATAGCTTTTATGACGGATTCTTTGTCAGTTGATGCAGTGAGTGCCATTATAGGGATAAGTTTGGTAAATCGCTGTGATTTGATTGTTGCTATTGCTAAAAACCCGTCATTATCTGGCATAACAAGATCCATCAGAATGACGCTGATTTTATCTCTGTACTCTAGTGACATATTAATCGCTGTTTTTGCATCACCTGTTTTTAGTACGGTATAACCGACATCTTCGAGTACGCTTCCGATCATCTCACGATTGATCTCTTCATCATCAACAATGAGAATAAGTTTTGACACCATTGATCCCTTTAAAATATACCATTAATTAAATATATTATAATAGAATATATTTAAATAAATATTGTACCTAAATTTGTGAATATTAATTCAGGATAGTTTATGAAATGATGAACTTTCATTCTTTGATTTGATATAATGTGGAAAAGAATGTAAGAGGGATATTTTGGCACGACCTACAAAAGAAGAACGTAAAATCTCGATCATGACCAAGGCATTGGAACTCTTCTCCAAAGAGGGATTTTACCAAACGACCATGCCCTCCATCGCCGAAAAAATCGGGATGAGTGTCGGTAATCTTTATAACTATTTCACTTCTAAAGAGATGCTAGCCAAAGATCTCATCCTCTACATCGCCAATATTTTGGGTGAAGAGATTCGTGCTATTAACGAAAGTGATCGTACGACCCAAGAGAAGATTGAAGCGATTGTTCACATGTATTTTAAGATCGCAAAGGATCGTCCTGAGACCATTGAGTATTTTTTACGGGTCTATCTCTCCAACCGCGAAGTGTTTCAAAACAGCTGTGAGGGGATGATCTGCGTCTCTGCATTTGTGACGGAGATGATGATTTTCTTCGAAGAGGGTGTTCGGTGCGGCGAGTTGAGGGATCAGGATTTTTTCAGTGCATTCGGTCTCTTTATGGGGTATCTAGGGGGAATGGTATTTATCAACGGTGAAAATATCCTCCCTAAACCGCTGGAGAGTTACGAACACACTATCGCCGAAAATATCTACTATGCCCTCAAATCCCGCTAAACTCCGCGTCATTTGGTTACAGGGGATCACCTGCAACGGCAATACCCACTCGTTTTTAAATGATCCTTCGCTGGGGAGCCTTTTAGAATCCATCGAATTCATTCACCATCCGATTCTTCCATGTTCTAAAACACTCAAAGAACTCGTTAAAAAACTCCCCAAATCGGATATTCTGATTTTCGAGGGGGCGTACCGAGCTGATTTTGAGCGTGCGGGGGTAGCGATGGAGAGCCTACTCATGAACCTCGCTCTTAAGACGAAACATATCATTTCATTGGGCAGTTGTGCGAGTTTCGGAGGGATTTTCAAAGAGGCTTCCCCCGAACATATCAGCGGGATACTTTTTGATAAAGAGAGTGAGAGCGGTCCTTTGCAGACACTGCGTAAAAAAGTGATCACCCTCAGCGGATGTCCCATCCATCCTAAATGGCTCAGTTTTGTCCTCGACATGATTGTACAAGGTAAAAAAATCACTCTCGATGAATACCGCCGTCCCAAAGAGCTGTACGGCTATCTCGTCCACAACGGCTGTTTGCGTAACGAGTATTTCGAGTGGAAAGTGGACAGCGATCATTTCGGAACGAAAGAGGGGTGTTTGTACTACGCCCAAGGGTGTCAAGGCCCTTTTACCCACGGCAGCTGTAATAAGATACTCTGGAACGAGGTGAGTTCCAAAACCCGCGCCGGAACACCGTGCGTCGGATGTACCGAACCCACCTTTCCGAGACGTGAACTTTTCACGACCAAAACCTATATGTCGATTCCCGCAGAGATGCCATTGGGAATCCCGAAGCGAAGTTATCTCGCGCTCGCAGGGGCGGCAAAATCGTTTCATATCAAACGGCTTGAGGGGAAATTGATCGATGATAACGCATGAACTGATCGAGCGGATCGAAGGGGAAGCCGTACTCGATTTTAAAACCGATAAAAGCGGAACCGTCGAAGAAGCTGACATCCGATTCGTCCATTTTCGGGGGATGGAGGCTATTTTGGAGGGGCGTAATGCCCTCGATGCCCTCGTGATCGCTCCACGTGTCTGCGGTATCTGCGGACACTCCCATCTCATCGCGGCGGTGCGGATGATTGAGAACGCCTACATCGATGCGGGATTTTCCCTTTCGATCAGCCCCAAAGCGTATGCAATCCGCGAAATCACCCTAGAGTGCGAACTGATCCAAAACCATATCAAATGGCTCTATCTCGTCATGCTACATGAGAGCGGCAAGCTCTTGGGAGAAGAGGCGAATGTGTCGCTCAAAGCCCTCTATGTCACCTCGCAAATCAATCAGCTCAGCGCTCTTTTCAGCGGGCAATGGCCGCATAGCTCCTACGCCATCCCCGGAGGGGTGATGTGCGATCCAACCCATATCGAGGTGATGCAGGCGTTGAAAATCCTCAGTGAAGTAGAGCAGTTCGTTGCCAAAGAGGTTTTGGGGTGCCCGTTAGAGAAATTCGAGCTTCATCTAAAAAGTGATTCACACCGTGCGTTGGAGGGGGATTTCTCGAAACTCTTGCACCAGTTTGAGCGGTTAAATCTGCTAAACTCAGGAAAAAGCCACGGACGGTTTTTGGTGTTAGCGGATAACGGAGGTTCACTCGACAACGGTGAACGAAGCGTCGCCGATATTGCGCTTGTGAGCGAAGACAGCTCCCTCACCTTTGCTCATGGCGGTAAAACTCATGCCAAAAATGCCCTCTACAGAGGAGTATTTTACGAGAGCGGACCGCTCGCCCGTGCCCTTATCGCTGAGCGTCAGGGGATCGGGTCACTTTATCAGAAGTATGGCGATAGTGCATTGACCCGTTTGAGTGCCCGTATCGATGAGATGGTAACATTGATAGCGCATGTTCGCTCATTGCTCACGTCCCTCGATCTCTCGCAACCCTCATTTATCCCTCCATCCTCTATCGAGAGTATTAGCGGAACAGGGGTAGGGATCGTCGAAGCTCCGCGCGGATCGCTGATCCACCGTGCTCGAATTGAGCGGGGGAAAATAGTAGAGTATTCGATCATCACCCCGACGCAGTGGAATCTCGGAAACGGAACGTCATCGAATCTCGGTGTTGCGCAAAAGGCGATGATTGGAGCGGAATCGATAGCCAAAGCGTCATTGATTTTCCGCACCTTTGATGTTTGCTCGGTCTGTACGACGCATTAGGGAGAGAATCGGTTATCTTGACACCGTAACTCTAAAACACTACAATTGTATCTACAAATAACACAAGGTGATCCGATGAAACAAGCGATTAACATCCGTCTCGAAAAAGAGATGATTGAAACGTTGGACGAGTATGCGTCAGAACTCGATAAAACACGAACAGCTTTGATCGAAAAAGCGATAGAGCTCTATTTCGATACCCTTGATGAGATGGTCGCAGACAAACGGATCGACAATCTAAAAAGCGGAAAATCGCACGTTGTATCTCTCGAAGAGGTATTTAAACAAGCTGGAATCAATGTTTAAAGTCGCGTTTGAAAAAGAGGCGCAAAAAGAGTTTTTAAAACTCGGCGATGAAGCGAAAAATCTTATCGCCAAAAAAATCTTAGACCTCCAATCGGGTAACTTCACCGGAGACAAAGCGCTCAAAGGGAAGCACAAGGGAAAGTTCCGCAAACGTGCCGGAGATTATCGGGTGATTTACCTGCGCGAAAACGAGCTAGTATTGATTACGATTATCCGTGTGGCACATCGTAAAGAGGTGTATTAGTTGCGCCATCGTCTTTAAATAACATTTGAGATAGAATGCTTTTATAAAATATGCTAAAGGAGAGAGGTGTGAGATTAACGATTATCGCCGGTGCAAACGGTAGCGGTAAAACGACTTTTGCCCTCTCCTATGCAGAATTTAGCGGTTTGGAATTTATCAATGCCGATGAAATTGCCAAAGAACTCAATCCCGAAGCAATGGATCATGAAAAATTCAACGCGGGGAAAATCTTTCTTCGTCGGATCGAAGAACTGCTAAACCAAAAACAAGATTTGATTCTCGAAACGACGATGAGCGGTAAATACCTGATCAAAATCATCCAAAAAGCCAAAGAAAGCGGTTATTTTATCGATATTTTTTATCTCTATCTCGATAATGTTGTGAACAACATCGCACGGGTACAAAATCGGGTTTATAACGGCGGTCATGATATTCCCAAAGAGGATATAATCCGCCGATATTACCGAAGTAGAAAACTGTTTTATGAACAGTACAAAGCAATGGCGGATCGGTGGTTTCTCTTTTTTAACGCCGATGATGAGTTCGAAGAGGTTGCCAACTTCGCCGATGGTGAGCTCACCGTACTGCATGAACCGTATTACAATACTTTTGTGGGAGGACTACAATGAAGACCATCGAAAATTACAAATTCCGTGACATGATTCTAAAAATCGGAAAAAAAGCGATCAAAGAGGCGCAAGAACGGAGCCTTGCTAACGGTGTACCGAATGTCTACAGCCGAGATGGAGTACCCTATTTTCAAATGCCAGACGGTGAAATCACCTCAAAAGTTCCGAAAGAGTACGAAGGGATTTATAAATAAGTTTTCCATCCTGTCCAAATCTTGCGTCTGTAAAAATATTTATTGATTTTGGAGTATAATTTAACAATTTGCGAGAGGAGGGGTTAGTGATGCTCAACATGGAGACATTAAAAGATGAAATCATCGAACGCCTAAAACCTCTCGATCCTGATAAAATTATCCTCTTCGGCTCGTATGCCTACGGAACTCCTGATGAAGAGAGTGATATTGACCTCTTTTTGGTCAAAGACATCGATCCCTCTCATGCCCGTGAGTATCGGTTGGCTGCACGAAAACAGTTACGTGATCTGATTTTTAAACATGAGATTGGATTTGACGTTTTGGCGGCAAGCAATAATTTCCTCCAAAGCAGGGATGACCATTTTTATCGAGTAGATATTCTACAAAACGGAAAAATACTCTATGCCAAATAAAACGAGTGCGCTCGAATGGCTCAGAATCGCGTATCATGATCTCCTCTCCGCAACGATTTTATATCGTGCCGAACACTTTACCGATAGCATAGGAAATGATCTACAGCAATCTATCGAAAAGATTTTGAAATCGATTAGTGCCTATCATAGTGCGCCGATTAAAAAGTCGCATGATCTGTTGGAAATCTACGGATCATTGAAAGATACTTTTAACCTTCACTCAGATGAACTCGCCTATTTGGAACGTGCTACCGAGTATTTCAAAGAAGACCGCTACCCAAACCCCTATTACAGTCTACCTCCACGCGAAGAGATCAAAGAGGTTTTGGATTTTACGAATACTCTTTTCGAGAGAGTTTGCGGATTGTTGGATATTTCTATTGATGAGATAAAAGCGGAGTAGATTTTTACATAATTTGTTTTCCCGTTCGCCCTGAGCGTGTCGAAGGGTGTGATTTATGATCGGGTGGAGAATGAAGCATTGAATAGGGAAATTGATGAGGGTGGGGTGTTTTTTGGAAAGATAGCTAATAGATTCTGATTGAGGATGAGTTTAGGGCGTATGGATAAAGTATTTTAGCCTTGAATATTGGGTTTATTGTAAGTTTTAAGAAACTAGATGTAGAATTGTTAAAATAATGTCATTTTGTTAGATTTTGCTTTAAAGATTTTTTTTAAGTGACAGGTTGACTATTTAACTGATGTAAAAGCATGTTGAAAATATGGATAAATAGTTAGATGATCAAAGTAAGGAAATAGTGTGAATTTTTCAAAAGCTCAAATAGATAAAATAATTATTCACCAAACTGGAAATAAACTAAGAGAAGAAAATTATTTTTTATCAGAAAACCTTTTTAGATTAGATGAAAAAATAGAGCAGGATCTTTTATATTTTTTTCTTAAACCTTTTATTACGCAACAAGATTTTTATAGCTTTCGACATGCTTCAAATTTAGAGCTAAACGAAATATATTCTTTTGCAAAAGAAATTTTTAGCAAAAAAAATGAACAAAATTTCATCGATAATTCAAAATCTATAGCTAAACATTTGTATGAAAATTCTCTTCACCCAAAAATAATGAGTGGTGAAACTGCGATTGTTTTTTTTAAAAATATTTTTATAGATAATCAAGCTATTGAAGCGCTTGGTATTTATAAGTCAGAAAAAAAAGATTCTTTTTTGAAGGTGATTAAAAAAGATCATGATATCAACTTAGTTGCAGATAACGGAATAAATATGTCTAAGTTAGAAAAAGGATGTTTAGTTCTAAATTTAAACAGTGAAAAAGGTTATCAAGTTTTAAATATTGATATTCACCAAAAAATTACAGAGTATTGGATGACGAAGTTTCTAAATATTGCATTGATAAAAAATGATCAATATAAAACAGAAGAAGTAATACAATTATTACATAATTTTACAAATGATTATGTATATGAACATTATGACAAAGAGAAAATATGTAATTTTACAAATAAAGTAATTGATTATTTTGAGTCATCAGATCGCTATTCATTTAACGAACTTGTTGATAAAGTTTTTTTAGACAATAATGATCTAAAACAAGATTTTATCGAATATAAATATTCAAAAAAAGAATTTGATATAAATCTTGAAGATAGTTTTGAAATATCACGTGATACAGTAAAAAAGCATAAGAAAAAATTCCGAAATCTTATTAAGTTAGATACAAATATAGAATTGAAAATTCTACCTTCTCATGACGAAGTTCTTTTGGAAAAGGGTTATGATGATGATAAAAAAATGTATTTTTATAAAGTCTATTTCAATGAAGAACTAAATTAGGAGAAAAAGATGGGTGAATGGTCTAAAAAAATTGGGGAAAAAGGCGAAGCAATTGTTAACGAATTGTTAAGTTCTATTGGTTGGGGAAACAAATCTATTGGTGAGTCAGTTAAATGTGTGTATCCAGAAAAACATAAAAGTGATTCCTCAATAAAAGGTAAATCAACACATGGGCAAGATAGCTTTTATATTTATAAATCACCTTTTTTTACTGGACAACTTGACCATATTATCATCTCATCAAAATTTTCAGACCAGCCGTATCCTGCAAGTCCAAATGCTATGTTTAAAAAACACTTCATTGATTTAGCGTACACTATAGAATGTTATGAACGGTCTGAACTCAAAAATGAAAATTCAAATGACTTTAGAGATATTGAACATTCTAAATCTATAGGAGTGTTATTTTGGTTATCTAACGATATAAATAGTCTTTATAACTCTATTTTAGAAAATATTAATGCGTATTTCGACGAAAATGTAATTTATGATGAAATTTATATTATTGATAATAGTCAAGCTTCATTTTTGTATGAGTGCCATAATACTATTGTAAATGATTTCCCTCTTTACGATAGAAACTTTTTTTATATTGACACTGGAAATAACCCTGCTGCAAAAGAAAAGAAATATGAGGGGCAAGAATTGCCAGTTCAACTTTTAGTCAGTGATGTGCAGATTTTCAGACTTCAACATGTTCAAGAAGTAGTTTTAGCAATGGTTTTAAAAGAAAATTTTTCATTTGATTCATTAAAAAGAATGTTTGGGCTTGCACATAATATTTCTAAAAATTTGACTAGCAATTTTTTCATTTATTATCCTGATTATGATCAGTTGCATCATGCTAATATTGTCTCTAGAGCTAAGCAAGGGTTTGGTAAATCTAGCTTTATTACTAATATTAATATTCGATCTTATAATAAAGGTTTTCAAAGATTAGGAGATATGGAAACGAGACCAAAAGTTGCGCTTCAAGCATCTGAGAATGATGATTTTATATTGCATCATGATCAAATTTTGCCGTATGGTAATGAGCTAAGAGATCTTCTTTCTCGCTCAATAATAACAGAAGCTGAAATGAATAAACTATTGAAAAAGAAAGGTGTTTATCTCGCTGAGCCTACAAAAGAAAATATAATTCCTATCTTATCATCTATTCTATTAAGTCCAAAAGAATTTGATTTTTTAAAAGAAAAACAAAAACATCGTGATGATAAAGAAAAACATCGCTCAGATTCTATCGAATGTAAAGAAACCATCAAAGCCCAAACATTAATAACAATTCTACCTAAATCATTAAATCTTAACGAAGTAGCCAAAGCTGCACATTCAAATTATGATTTTCACAATGCGAATATTAATATAAGCATGATAGAGGAGAATCCTAATAAAGTAAAGTTTGAATATACAATTACAAAATATGAAAATAATAAAATTTGGTTTGACAACAAAAATGAATTCTACGGGACATTAATATTTGAGCGAAAAGATAATGAGTTGCAAATAAAGTCTTCTAGCTACCATACAGCTAAAGAAACGGAACTTATTAATGATCATATTAAGAGTAATATTATTAAGCATTTAAAATCTCAGGATTTTGTTGAACATAATAAAAAAGAAGAAAAGATTTTGATGAAAAATTTGTCAAATGAACAGATAGTCAAGTTCTTTTTAGGTTTTACAAATGTGGCAATTGTCAAGGATTTAGAATTTGAAAAAGTCATTAGTATTGATATTGAAATTGACACTAGTACACCCCTTCCTAATGATGAAAAGATCAAATGGATGGAAGATAAAGTTAATAAATTAAAATTTGATGGTACTAAAATTGAGGAAATTGATTTTTTGACTGACTCAAAATACCATCAGTATTTAAAATGTTGGGGAATGGTTGCCAAATATAAAATAGATAGTATAAATGGTAAAGGTGATAGTGAAGTAAAGTTTGCATTTAATAAGTTTAATAGTCATGAATTTGAAGTAAATATTGAAAAAATAAAATTAGAAACCATGAATTCAACCAAAAAAATAGCAGAACACTTTATCTTGGAACAACTGGATATTTTAAAACTAGATAACTATAAAAAACTATAAGGCGAATTCGCATCATTAACGAATACCCATTGCCAAGATTCTACCATCCAAACCTGTTAATTCACTAAAAACTTCGTAAGGCGTTTTAAACCCTAGACACTTCCTTGGTCTTGAGTTGAGTTTATCG
>Ga0209467_1001216_pt1 | contig 23926 bp, 20 predicted proteins | sample Higcelwee11metaG_FD_187175 | JGI IMG/M metagenome (GOLD analysis project Ga0209467, IMG submission 187175) | Freshwater pond sediment microbial communities from the University of Edinburgh, under environmental carbon perturbations - High... | ecosystem: Environmental > Aquatic > Freshwater >... | reverse complement strand
ACCATGCCGATATTATTTTCGAGGATGGCTGCGCTAACCCCATTGAAGTCAAGAGGGTCAACAGGCAGATTCACAGCCACAGATGCTGTACCGGGATTGCCGGGTGCAACAAAGAGGCTCAGTTGCCTGGCGCTCTTTGCCAGCTTCCAGGTGATTGCATGTTCGCGTCCTCCGGAACCGAGAATCAGGATATTCATGTTACAGGTTTCTTTCCCTTTTCAAAAATAGTATTTAGGATTAAAATACTCAGCTCCGCCGTGAATAATCATCAACCGGGCCGAACGACCATCCCGTGGCAAGAGCTTTTTCAAGGAACCGGCCGAGGTATTGCAGGGCGCTGCTCGTCGGCTTGTCATGCAGTACAATTACCGAACCGGGCCTGATCCGCTTCATAAGAATCTCATATGATTCCTCCGCAGTCAGACCCTGGTCGAAGTCGTAAGGCATTATATCCCAGAACACTATCTGCATACTCCTCTCGAGTATCCTGTACTGTCTGACACGGAGCCTGCCGTATGGTGGCCTGAAGAGGTTGCTGCAGGTAATATCCCTGCCGCGAAGGACATCAGCGCAGTACGTCCTTACCGGCGTACTGAGCCCGTTCAGATGGCTGAATCCGTGATTTCCTGTTGTATGACCGCCGGCTGCTATCCTTGCAAAAAGGCCGGGCGAAGCAAGCACCCTGCTTCCGGTGCAGAAGAAAGTAGCAGTGACATCATGAGCCTTAAGAATATCCAGAATCAGGGGAGTAGACTCCGGATCCGGACCGTCGTCGAAAGTAAGGTAGAGCTTCCTGTCTCCACTCCTGATTGAATAGACTGCATCAGGATATATGATTGCGGCGGGAAACGGCCTCCGGAAGTTCCTCATCATCTCAACGGCACCTCACCGTAATACCGGTTAAGTTCAGCTGAGGCTGTGGCGGAGAGCTCCGTCATGCCGAACCTCGAAGCCATCCTGTATATGTCAAGCAGCGCCTGCAGTGATACCGAAGCATTGAAATCGAGTCCATACGACTTCTCATCAGGCAGTGCAGCGATGAAACTCAATGAAGCCAGTGAGTTGTCAACTATCTCGGTGAGGAGCTTCTCGGCCTCCTCCTTTTTTCCGGTCATTGCAAGAGCTTCGCCCAGGTCAATGCTGAAATAGTCATATGGCATCTTCTCAGGCGGGACAATGGCAAGACCCTTTTCAACTGCAGCAATCGCCTTTATGGTGTCGCCCTCAGCCACCAGCGCCTTGGCCAGCTTGGCGAACTGACGCCTGAAGACATCAATCATGCGGCGGTTGTTTTCATCCAGGTAGACACCCTCCTTTTCGGCATTGCCCCAGCGGAAGCTGTTCATCATGTTTTCATACATCTCGCGGGTGTCAACCATCCCTGTCTCACCCGGTGCGGGCGGATCAATTCTGACAGGACTGACCCTGTATGCCATCCCCTCGAGGATATAGAACTCCTCCAGGCCAATGTACGTAGATGCGGGAACCGTAACCGAATAATAGAGAGGACGTTCCCAGTTGTTGCCTGCAATGAAGTCCATCACAGCAAGGTCGTCCTTGATTGCCATTGAATTACTGAACTTCCATAACAATGGTTTCAGCATTCTGTCGGCATGGTAAGGCCTGACCGCTCCCATTGCAATGACATGCGCCGAATCGACATCTACAATAAACTCTTTTACAGGTATGAAATTGAAGAAATCGCCTCGTCCTGACAGATCCATTTTTGCCTTCGGGTCATCTGAACCAACAAACTCCATTACCTTACGTATCGGAATCGGTTCCTTGATCATCTCCTCAACGGGCAGCTGGACGCGCTCTCCCTCTATATACTTTTCAGGGGAGAGTGTAAACGGCAGAGGGTCTGATTCAAATGCCTTGCGGCTCATGGTTTCAATATAAAATCCGCTCTGCAGATAGCTGAGGTTGGCAACACGGACATCTGTGCGGTAACCCTCGACGTCCTGAATATACCAGAGGGGAAAAGAGTCATTGTCACCGTAGGTAAGCAGCACTGCGTTCTGATCAACGGATGAGAGATAGTTTGCAGCGATGTCCCTTGCCGTGTATCTGTCAGACCTGTCATGATCATCATAGTTGCGCATAATCATAAGGAGCGGCACGGCTGCCATAATCAAAGCTGACGGGATCACAGCCGCGGGATACTCCTTCATGAACCTCCTCAGAAGGTCATAGATCAACATGACGCTCATACCGATCCATACGGCAAAAGCATAGAATGAGCCTGCATATGCATAATCACGCTCCCGGGGCTGGCTCGGGCTCTGGTTGAGGTAGGTCACAATTGCCAGTCCTGTCATAAGGAACAGAAGGAGCACAAGCGACAGCCCCTTCGGATCACGGCGGTACTGCCACCACATACCTGCAAGGCCTGCCAGGAGAGGCAGAAGGAAATAGGTATTCCGGGCAGGATTATTGCGGTTCTCTTCTGGCAGGAGCGACTGATCGCCAAGCCTCGGGTTGTCAACAAACGGAATCCCCGAGATCCAGTTTCCGTCCATTACATTACCGTTGCCCTGAACGTCATTCTGCCGCCCCGAGAAGTTCCACATAAAATACCTCCCATACATGACACCCACCTGGTATCTGAAGAAGAAGCGCAGGTTCTCACCGAAGGTTGGAAGTATGGCCTGTTCATTTCCGCCTCCAGACCTTACGGTGACCTTTTTACCTCTCACCTTACCCCAGTATTCATATTGCCTTATATGATCCGGTTCACTGCTGTACATCCTGGGGAAGATTGTCATGAACCGTTTGTCATACTTATATTCAGTAGTGTAATACGGCTCATACCTGCCGTCCTTCTTGTTATAACCGCCGATCTTCTTGTCGATTCCCGTCACCGGGGCAGAGTAGTAATGACCGTAGAGGAATGGTGCGCGAGGATACTGCGATTCAGTAGTGTAATACGGCTCATACCTGCCGTCCTTCTTGTTATAACCGCCGATCTTCTTGTCGATTCCCGTCACCGGGGCAGAGTAGTAATGACCGTAGAGGAATGGTGCGCGAGGATACTGCGTCCTGTTGATGTAATAAATGAACGAGAAGACGTCCGAAGGATCATTCTGGTTCATCGGCGGATGTGCGTTGGCTCTTATGATTATTAGGGCGAAGGAGGAGTAGCCGAGCATCAGCACGGCAATTACTGTCATTGCGAAGTTTAGCACCTTCCTTCCCTTTTTAAGCGAATACCAGATGCCTGCGACGATAAGGCCGGTCAGAAGGATGAGGTATATGTACAACCCGGTATTATATGGCAGTCCGAGGGTGTTAACGAAGAAGAGTTCGAACCAACCTGCCACCTTGACAACGCCCGGCACAAAGATGAAGTTAAGCACGCCGAGAATCAGGAATCCGGCAAGGAGTGCCCAGATGACGCCTTTGGTGGTGGCTGTATGCTTCCTGAAGTACCAGAGCAGGACTATCACAGGCAAGGCCAGGAGGTTCAGGAGGTGCACCCCGATGGAGAGGCCCATCAGGTAAGCTATCAGGATGATCCATCTGCCTGAGTGAGGATCATCAGCCTCATCATACCAGCGGAGAATTGCCCAGAAGACGGCAGCGGTGAAAAGCGAGCTTGTTGCATATACCTCTCCTTCAACAGCTGAGAACCAGAAGGTGTCCGAGAAGGCGTAAGCCAGGGCTCCGGTGGCTCCTGCTGCCAGTATGGCAAATGCCTTGCCTCCTTTAACTGTAAGGTCATCGCCGGTAGCCAGTCGGATGAGCCGCGTGATGCTCCAGAACAGGAACAGGACAGTAAAGGCGCTGGCAAAGGCGGAAAGAATGTTCACCATCATTGCCACCTTCGAGGTGTCTCCTCCGGCAAACAGTGTGAAGAACCTGCCCAGAAGCAGAAAGAACGGAGCACCGGGAGGGTGACCCACTTCAAGCCTGTAGGAACAGAGGATGAACTCGCCGCAGTCCCAGAAGCTGACTGTCGGCTCAATTGTCAGCAGATATATAAGGAGTGACAGGGCAAACACTGCCCACCCCGTCAGGTTGTTCAACATTCTGAATCCTTTTGTCATCTTTTCTCTTTTTCGTTCCTGATTACAAATCGCCACGGCATGCTCACCCATGGCTCGCCGGCATAGGCTATCCCTACCCGTCGTCCGGCATCAAGCTCCGGGCGGAATCCGTTCCCTGCGATCCAGATCCTCCCTGACGATGCCAGGTCCTCCCTGTTGAATGAGCCGTCAATACCCAGACCTTTTGTCACCCGCCCGGGCCCTGAAAACTGAGATACACCCCTTATAAGTACTGCCTGAGGGCTATCTGCAGGACCTGTAACCACGTTCAGCATCCAGTGCATGCCATATACAAAGTAAATATATAAATGCCCGCCTTCCATGTACATAGGTTCGGTCCTTCGCGTTTTTCCCCGGCTTGCATGGCAAGCCCTGTCGCCATCACCCATGTAGGCCTCCGTTTCCGTGATCATATATCTTCCGGCTTTCTCCCCTGTTTCCAGAACTATTTCCATGCCGGGCAGCTGCCTGGCCACTGTTACAGCATCGTCAAGAAAAAAAGTCCGGTCTGCTCTTAGCATCTCTGCAATGTTAATACCGGATTTTGTCCGGGTCATCTTCCCACTTCTTCAGTACGCTGTCGCCCTCCTTCTCCATGCCACGGATCATTGCAATGCTTCTCTCAGAGCTGTCAAGCGAAAGCTCCTCATAGATATGATTGTCACTGAACCCGGCGGCGGCGGCCCGGTACCTGTCTGAGGCGTAAACGATCCGCCTGATGCCTGCCCAGTAAATTGCGCCGAGGCACATGGGGCAAGGCTCACAGGAGGCATATATGACGCAGTCACTGAGATCATGGGTGCCCGATGCGGAAGCGGCCATTCTGATTGCCATGACTTCTGCGTGGGCGGTGGGGTCATGTCCGGGTACAACCCTGTTGCCGGCGCTGGCGATTACTGTGCCGTCCCTGACGATGACTGCGCCGAAAGGGCCGCCGCCGTCAGCCATATTGCCGTCAGCCGTTTTTATGGCCATCTCAAGGTATATCCTCTCCTCAGTGTTAAGTTTCATTACTTTTGCCAGTGACAATTAACAGGGTGTAAAAATAAGAAAAGAACAGCACCTGTTGACGAACCGAAGGTATTGTCGTCTCAGTAGTTCGGCCGGGAGGCGGAACATGAAACAGATGCTCTGATGGCGGAACCTGCTGAACATGCGGATATTTAAGAAATTAAAAGTACAACATATTGCTCGGAATAAAAATATGTTGTATTTTTGCAGACCCCAAAAATGGGGTTTTTATTTTAAAAAATCATTAATTAACAAAACCTTAGTACAAAGTGAACACCTTAAGCTACAAGACAGTGTCAGCCAATAAAGCGACTGTTGAGAAAGAGTGGGTACTTGTAGATGCGGAGGGTCAGACACTCGGACGTCTGGCATCTGTTGTTGCCCTGATGCTGAGGGGGAAGCACAAGACAAGCTTCACACCTCATGTCGACTGCGGTGATAACGTAATTGTTATCAATGCAGAAAAAGTTACGATGACGGGAGCAAAGATGACCGACAAAGAGTACATCAGGCATACGGGTTTTCCCGGAGGCCAGAGGATCGTCAAGGCTGACGAGCTTTTGAAGAAGCATCCCATACGGCTTGTTGAATATGCCGTGAAGGGTATGCTACCTAAGAACAGGCTTGGAAGCGAAATCTTCAGGAACCTTTATGTGTACGAGGGCCCGGCACACAAACATGAGGCCCAGCAACCCAAACTAATTGATTTAAAAACCATTAAGTAAGAAACATGGAAGTTATCAACGCTATCGGAAGAAGGAAAGCGGCTGTTGCAAGAGTATACCTCAGCGACGGTAAGGGACAGATTACGATCAATGACAGGGAGTATAAGCAGTATTTCCCGAATGAGATCCTTCAGTATGTTGTCCTTCAGCCCCTTAACCTTCTTAATGTTGCCGACAAATATGACATCAAAGTCACCCTTGACGGCGGTGGATCGAAAGGTCAGGCAGAGGCGGTACGTCTTGGAATTTCCCGGGCTCTGATCAAGATTGATCCGGAGTTCAAGCCCAAGCTGAAAGCTGAAGGTTTCACCACCCGCGATCCCCGCGAAGTGGAGAGAAAGAAACCGGGCCAACCCAAGGCACGCAAGAGGTTCCAGTTCAGCAAGCGTTAGGAGTTCAACAGCAATTATTATAGATGCAGGTTTAGTATCTAAATTGCATTGACTTCCCGCGCGGAACTACTCTGCAATTGACTTCACAGAACGTAAACTTAACAACACAATCAAAATGTCAAGAACCAATTTCAAAGAATTACTTGATGCCGGCGTACACTTCGGGCACCTGAAGAGAAAATGGAACCCGGCTATGGCTCCTTATATTTTCATGGAGCGTAACGGCATTCATATTATTGACCTTGAAAAAACATCCGTCAAAATAGATGAGGCTGCCAATGCAATCAGGCAGATAGCCAAGTCAGGCCGCAAGGTGCTGTTCGTTGCAACCAAAAAGCAGGCGAAAGACATCGTTGCTGAAAAGGTAGGATCGGTCAACATGCCATATGTGACTGAAAGATGGCCGGGCGGAATGCTCACCAACTTCCCCACCATCCGCAAAGCGGTAAAGAAGATGGGCTCAATAGACAAAATGGCAACTGACGGAACATTTGACAACCTCTCAAAGAGGGAAAAACTGCAGATCACCCGCCAGAGAGCCAAACTTGAAAAGAACCTCGGTTCAATAGCCGACATGACCCGCCAGCCTTCAGCGCTTTTCGTTGTTGACGTGGCCAAGGAACACATCGCCGTGCATGAGGCTAAGAGACTCGGGATACCAGTGTTTGCAATGGTTGATACCAATTCGGATCCTTCGGAGATCGATTTCGTAATACCAGCCAATGATGACGCCGCCAAGTCAATCTCACTCGTGATTGACATCATGTGCCAGGCTATCGCTGAGGGACTCAACGAGCGCAAGGCAGAGAAGGACAAGGACAGTGCCCAGTCTGACAGGGAGTCAGCACCGGAAGGCGGACGCAAGAGCAAGTTCAGAGCAGCCGACTACGAAGAGGCTCAGCCTGCAGCAAAGGCTGATGACGCAGTAGAGGAAGTGATTGAAAAAGCTGATGCGGCTGAAGAAGAGACAACCGAAGAGGAAGAATAATTAAAACAACCGTTAAACAGAATTAATACTATGTCAAATATAAGCGCTGCCGATGTCGCCAAACTCAGAAGGATGACAGGCGCCGGCATGATGGATTGCAAAAAGGCCCTCGAAGAAGCAAACGGAGACTTTGAAAAGGCACAGGAACTGATCCGCAAAAGAGGCCAGGCAATTGCCAACAAGCGTGCTGACCGCGAAGCCAGTGAGGGTGTTGTGCTTGCAAAGACAACCGCTGACGGCAAGACCGGGATGATGATAGCACTTAACTGCGAGACCGATTTCGTTGCTAAGAATGCCGACTTCATTGCACTCGGAAATAATATACTTGATGCAGCTCTGAAATCAGCACCTGCTGATCTTGAGGGACTTAAGAATGTTATTGTTGACGGCAAGAAGGCTGCAGAACTGGTTCTTGAAAAGAGCGGTATTACAGGTGAAAAATTCGAACTCACATTCTTCAGCTCTATCAGTGCACCTGCCGTTCAAGCCTATATCCATGCAGGAAACAAGCTTGCCACAATGGTAGGCTTCAGCAAGGCAGGTATTGACCAGCAGGTCTTCAAGGACGTTGCAATGCAGGTTGCTGCCATGAATCCCGTCTCTGTTGACAAGGACGATGTTCCTGAAAAGATACTTGCACAGGAGATGGAAATTGCAAGGGACCAGGCTCGTCGCGAAGGAAAGCCCGAGGATATGCTTGAGAAGATTGCCCAGGGAAAACTGAACAAGTTCTTCAAGGAGGGCACCCTGATGAATCAGGAGTTCATAAAGGACAGCAAGCTTACAATCAGGCAGTACCTCGAGAGCCATGACAAGGGTCTTAAGGCAACCGGATTTGTCCGCTTTACGCTCAACGTCTGACAAAATACATACTTAACAGATGGAGAACGACGCCGGCGAGGCGTCGTTTTTTTTTGTCTCCCGGCGGCCAGAGCCGGGTTGATTACACCGGTGTAATAAATAATTAGTAAATTGTATCACTAAAATTCAATGACCTATGAAAAAGAACATCGGTAAAACAGACATGATTGTCAGGCTGGTACTGGCAGCTATTCTTGTCATTCTCTACTTTATTGGCGTAGGAAAGCTTCTCGGACTTATCTTTATTATCCTTGCCATAATCCTGGTTCTCACAGCGTTGACACAGACCTGTCCTCTCTGGTACATCTTCAGGACAGATACCCTGGAAAAGAAGGAATAAACAGGCTACACCCTGTTTGAAGCTTACAGCGGCGCTCCTCTGAAGGGGCGTCGCTGCATTTTTTCGCACCGGATGATTGTCCGGGCACATTTTTTGCTATTTTCGAAAAACTCATAAAAGAGGATATTGTAATGAAGTACAGGAGAATACTGCTTAAGCTCAGCGGAGAGTCAGCCGGTGGTCCGGACGGGACCGGTATTGATGCTGCAGTGCTGGCCAGCTATGCCCGGCAGATAACGGAGATTGTCAATGCCGGATGCCAGGTGGCTGTGGTCATCGGGGGAGGTAACATCTTCCGTGGCCTGGGAAGCACCGGTGAAGGCTATGACAGGGTGAAAGGTGACCAGATGGGCATGCTTGCAACCGTGATCAACAGCCTGGCTCTTGAAAGCTTCCTGGTCAGGGCCGGATGCAATGCAAAGGTATTCACATCAATCCGCATGGAACCGGTAGGCGAGCTTTACAGCCGCGATAAGGCCTCTGCGGCACTGGACTGCGGATGCGTTGCAATACTGGCCGGGGGAACGGGAAATCCATTCTTTACAACTGACACCGCTGCCGCACTCCGGGCAGTGGAACTGAACTGCGATGTCCTGCTAAAAGGAACACGCGTTGACGGTGTCTATAATGCTGATCCCGAGAAGGATCCATCGGCCGTGAAATTTGAGACCCTTACGTTCGGCATGGCAATCGAAAAGAAGCTCAGAGTGATGGACCAGACTGCGTTCGCCATGTGCAGTGAAAACGGCATGCCCCTGATTGTCTTTGACATGAACAGGGAAGGCAACCTGAAAGCTGTCACTGAGGGAAGCCGGTGCGGTACCCTTATAACTCTCTGAAAAGATTTTTTTACATTTGCCTACATCAGATAACGACTACAAAATGAGTGAAGAACTGGAACTGATCAGGGATGAAGCCGAGGAGAGGATGGAAAAAGCCATCAAGCACCTTGAGTATGAACTTTCACACCTTCGTGCCGGCCGCGCCAATCCGCTGCTGCTTGACGGCATATCGGTCGATTACTACGGCACCATGACCCCGCTGGCACAGGTATCAAACATAAACACACCTGACGCAAAGAGCATTCTTATCCAGCCTTGGGAAAAAACCATGCTTGGAATCATCGAGAAAGCGATTCTGGCCGCTAACATAGGCATGACCCCGATGAACAACGGTGAGGTCATACGCATCAACGTGCCTCCCCTTACTGAAGAGAGGCGCCACCAGCTTGTAAAACAGGTAAAGCAGGAGGGCGAAACCGCCAAAATCAGCATACGCACAGGCCGGAAGTGGTTCCTCGATGAGCTAAAAACACTTCTCAGGGATGGTCTGCCGGAAGATGAGGAGAAAACCGGTGAAAAAATGATCCAGGAGATGACTGACAAGCACATTGCCCGCGTCGACAAGGTCATGGAAACCAAGGAAAAGGAGATCATGACCGTCTGAGTCACCTCAGGATAGCTTTGTTCTTTAATCCTCCGGCAAAGTGAAATGAAAAAAACAATTCTTATATTCCTTTGCTTTGCCGCAACCTTTCATCTTTCTGCACAGGTCTCAGAAGGAGGCATGCCACCCTCATTCAAATCAGCCGGGGTGAAAAGCACAAAGCAGATAGCAGCTCATAAGCTTTCACGGATAGATAACGAAGCACTTGCCCTCAGCAACACCGAAAACAACATTCCGCTGAGATATGCCGTAATTGAAAGTGTTGAAATTGATATCAGAAAACAGGCAACAAGGACTCTCCTGACAGACGGCGGAACAATCTGGCAATACAGGATTAACTCACCGTCGGGAAAGTCCCTTCAGGTAATATTCCGGAAATATCTCGTCCCTGACGGTGCTCAGCTTTTTCTTTATAATGAGGATTATACAGAGGTCAGGGGAGCCTTTACTGAATATAACATTACAGATGACCTGGCTTTCGTTACGGGTGATTTCCCGGGTGATCATGTGATAATAGAGTACTACGAACCTGCCGGGGTCCCGTTTGAAGGCGAGATCGCAATCGGTTCTGTCGGACAGGCATACCTTGATATTCTCAAGCCGAAATCAGGAAACACTGACAATGAGGGCTTCATCGGAATTAACTGCGACGAGGGCATCCCCTTTCAGAATCAGAAGCATTCCGTATGCAGATATACATTCAATGACGGTCAGTACAGCTATCTGTGCACCGGGGCTCTGATAAACACTGTCAATAATACTGTTACCCCCTATTTCCTTACCGCTGCCCATTGTATAAGTACTCCGCAAAAAGCTTCTTCGATAGTTGCGTACTTTAACTACGAGGGAGCTGCCTGTACCTCTGTCATACTCGATCCGTCCCAGACAATCTCTGGATCATACCTGCTTACCACAGGAATGCCTTCAGATTATACACTTCTCCAATTTGACAGGCTGATCCCGCTGTCATATAATCCGTTTTTCGCCGGATGGGATGCTGGTGATACCCCTCCGGAAAATTCAGTGAGCATACACCATCCGGGAGGGAGAGCAAAGAAGATATCGGTTGATTCAGATAAGGCAGGAATAAACCGGGAAGCAATCCCCTGGGAGGGTGGTAACATATCACCCGCAGGCACACACTGGGCAGTGAACTTTGATGAGGGTATAACTTCGGGAGGCTCATCAGGCGCTCCGCTATTTGACCAGAACAAAAGAATAACCGGCCAGCTCCACGGCGGGTCTGACCTGGACTATTATGGAAAACTGAGCTACTCATGGCGGCACCCGGATAACGGATACCCTTCTTTACAGTCATTTCTGGATCCGGGTCTGACAGGAGTCACCTCTGTCGATGGATTTTACCCGGCAACCAACCGGCCAGACCCGCAATTTGCATCCGGATTTTCCAATGTGTGCCTCAATGCACCGGTCGGGCTGACTGGCTTTTCTGCATTCGAACCGCTGGAGTGGACCTGGACTTTCAGGCCCGGAAATGTCCAGTTCCATGATGGTACAACCGCATCATCACAGTCGCCTAAAGTCTCATTCCCGAATAACGGATTCTATAGTGTGACACTCAAAGTTACAAACAGTGCGGGCGAAAATGAATTGTCACTTAACAACTTCATTAGTGCCGGGGCGGTTCTTTCCCTCAGGGCACTCCCTTCCGGTCTCACAGACTCATGCATCGCCTCCTTCTCAGGACTAAAGCTTGAGGCATTCGGTGCAGATGCTTATCTCTGGACTCTCTCCGGCAAATCAAGTGAACTTTTTCGGATAGAGAACAATACCGCCAATCCGGTCGAAATCAAAGTACTTGATGGCAAAACTCTTACAGGAAGCACTGTTATTGAGATGACACTTACGGGCATTCATGGTTCATGCCAGGGGACGCTTGAAATAAATATGCCTCTCGAGGCACAGACAAATGACAGTGTCACAAATGCGCGGACAATTTTGCCCGGAATTTCAGGGCCTTTTTCAAACTCATGCGCCACAGCAGAACAGGGTGAGCCTGTACCTCCGTTCTCAAGTTGCACCGGGCAGCTTTCCTGGTGTGATGAATACGGCACCGGCCTGGATATAGTAGAAAGAAGTGTCTGGTTCACCTTTACTCCGGAAGTGAATCAGACGATTTCGCTCTTCTCAACGGGTTTTGACAATCAGATAGCAGTTTACAGCGCTGCATCAGCCTCAGACATTCTCTCGGGTAAATATAAACTGGAGGCAGCCAACGATGATTATACCGACACTGACCCCTACCCGCGCATCGTCTCAATGGATGTGACCGCCGGCCAGAAGTACTGGATACAGGTAGACGGAAGCGCCGGAGGTGCCGTTGGTATATTTAAAATTCATCTCAGTATTCTAAACAGTATTGAAGAGGCCGTGCCTTCCGGTGATATGATTGTTTATCCCCAGCCTGCCGCTGATTTTGTCAACATTGAGTCTGCCGGCTTCGCACGGTGCTCAGCAGTATCGGTTGAACTGGCCGACGGTTCCGGAAGGATTGTCCGTCATGAAACCATCACCCCTGACGGCGGCAGATTGCAGTTGCAAGTGGGAAACCTCGCGAAAGGTATCTACCTGGCCCGCCTGACATGTGACGGCAAAGTCACAGTGGTCAGGCTGATGATCTGACATCCGGTCACGGTAATAAGATCACCTGCAGCAATATCGTCTGAGCTTTTACTTTCCGACACCCGGTTTAAATGTAATCTCGAATTTTTTTGCTGCTGCCACCGCTTCGTCTGAGAAAGGCTCAGTGTAGAAGCCATTGTTAACATATGTTTCCGTCTGCGACAGGTAGAACGGGCTACCAGGTATGCCTGAAGTTCCGGTGGGGATAACCGTTAGCGACTTATCCCAGTCGGCCGTATTAAAGATATGTCTCTCGGAAGCGCCGTGATGCGCCCTGAAATTATCCCTGTAGGCATAAGGCTCCACGGTATGGTAGCTCCCCCCGACACCGTAAGTTTTCGAGTTCAGGCGCAGCATCCTGTCGAGAATCTTTACCCCTCCCATCGGGTGCTCCAGCGTGAAGGTGTGAATCCTTCCCCACTGCCAGTTGTCACCGTATTCTCCGTAACGGGCTGTGAGCGTATCCACAGCTGACCTGATGCTCTGTGCAATGACAATATCCGTCGTTTCCTTCTCAGGTGTATCGGTGTTGTCCACCCAGCCGTCCGGGCCTCCGTTGGCCAGGCTGTAAATGTAGAAGTCGTGCTGCCTGCCCAGCGAAGCCCCGTAGAGTTCATCAAGTTCGTCAAGCATTATATGACGGGCCAATTCCATCCTGATGAATTCAAACAGCGACGGAGCAACAAGCGAGGCATCCATTGTATAATCCCATCCCTTCAGCTCTTCTATGACAGACTTTTCCGTCTCATCAGGGTCACTGATAGCCTCCGCTCCCCTCAGAATCATTGGCGTTAGCATTGCAGCATACGCAGAATGGTTATCAGTGATCCAGAATCATGGGTGTTAGCATTGCAGCATACGCAGAATGGTTATCAGTGATCATCCGTTTGAAGTCTTCAATGCCAAGTATCTGCTTCTGTGCAGCCATCTCCCGTATTCGCATGATGCGGTATGGCATTGAGAAATCGCCGCTGATGTAGAAAGGATAATCTTCAGTAACAGTTCTTTGATTGGCCGATGAGATGAACCCGTTTTCAGGATTGAATGATGATGGAAGCAGCTCAAAGGGGACATAGCCCTTCCATTCATACTCATCGGTGTCACCCCGGCGGGGAAGAAGGCCTGTTCCCTTTCTTACGGGAATCCCGCCACCGGTGTTGAGTCCAATGTTGCCGTCGACATCAGCATAGGCAAAATTCTGGCTGATCGATTTAAAATTGCTGAGTGCTGCACGGAACTCATCCCAGTTGCCTGCCCTGTTAAGCAGGTAGACTGCCTTTATCTCGTCGCTGTAGTCGTAGCCTGTCCAGCGCATCGTCAGAACCGCATCATCAATGCCCTGCATGCCTGAAATTACCGGACCGTGATGTGAGTATTTAATTACTCGTGTCTGTGAAGAGTCTGCCCCCATTTTCAACAGGTGTTCCTCTTTCCTGAAGGGCAGCCATTCCCCGTTATACATGTAATTGTCGCCCGTTGAGTCAACCGTCTCGACGAACAGGTCGATGTCATCCACGCTCAGGTTTGTCATACCCCACGCGATCCTGTCATTATGCCCGGCGATTATAAAAGGCTCTCCGGGGAACAGTACTCCGGTGACATTGAGTTTCCCGGGGATTACCTGATGAACCTGCATCCAGAAACCGGGCACATTGAATCCGAGGTGCATATCGTTTGACAGGATGGGTTTGCCGGTCTCGCTCCTGCTGCCGGTGACGGCCCAGTTATTGCTGCCCGAGAGGGTGACAATGCCCAGTTTTTCAAGCTCCTCCATTGCGCCAATGGCGGCCATCGCACTGTCAACAAGTTTCTCATCCAGTTTGAACTCCGGAAAAACAACCTCATCAACCATTTTCCAGTCGGCAATCAGTTCAGATGCCTTCTCCGGACCAAGTTTCCTGCCCAGTTTGTAGTTGTATATCTCATTTGAGAGATTTGACGATGCCAGGTCCCAGCCAATGAATCCTATAATATTAGTAATTTCACTCATTGTCCACGGCTCGGGTTTATAACCGAGTATCCTGAACTCCGGCGGTAGCTTGTTGCCGCACTGGGCGATCCAGGCATTGACCCCGTCAGCGTAGGCCTGAAGGACTGCCAGGATTGCCGGGTCTTCCTTCTCAAGGACCATCTGCGACTTCGCGGGCATACCAAGCGCCCTCAGGAAATAATCAGTCTCGAACATGTCACGCTTGAACAGCTCTGAGAGCCGGCCCTGGGTCGCATGCCTCACCATATCCATCTGCCAGAGCCGCTCCTGGGCAGTTATGTATCCGGTCATGTAATAGAGGTCATGCTCATTCGAGGCATATATATGAGGTACGCCACGTTCATCACGAATGACATTTACATCGGCCGTGAGGCCTTCGAGGTTTTTCTCGCCGTTAAGATCGGGCAGGCCCGATTTGCGGAGTGACGGAATAATGATCATACCTGCCAGCAGAACGAGGGCTATGATCACTGCAAGGACTTTCAGGATAACTTTCAGGATCTTCATGTAATTAAGAAGTTTGGATTCCTTAAAATTACTAATTGCAAAGCAGGTGGCAAAAAGCATTTCAATCAGATACAAAAAAAATGAGTTGCCCTTACGCAGCAACGGCAGTTATCGCTTGCCTGCCAAAATACAGATTCCACCCGGCGGGAGGCGTTGGCGGGTGCGACTCATCTTCTGAAAAACAGGCTCCTTCCCTGGGGGCATTCACTGCAAATGTCAACCAGGCGCCGGCTCTTCATCACCTTATCCCTGAATGAGATATACTTTTCGCCTCTCCATATCTCACTGAAAGTCATATTCCCAAGGTGCCCCATCACATGCCGCGCATTCTTGTCGAAACAGCACGGCACCACGTCACCGTCAGCGGTTATGACGGCAGATGTCCACATCCTGAAGCATCCCCTTGCCGGTGCTTCTCCGGTCTTCCACGCGCCGCTGCGGTCTGTGTAACGCGACTTCCGACTGTCTGCCGGCATCCACTCCCCGGCCCTTGCAGGGTCAAGCACCTGCATGCTCTTAATCCTGAAACCCGCGCCTACTGAGGCGGCAAAGGCTGCAGCGGCGCGTGACTCATGCTGATTGCCGTGGTGCAGCAGGAACTGAAGCACAATCTTCAGCTTCGACCTCCGCTCCCTGATTGTAGCTGCCAGCCTCCTGATTCCCTCGGTGACAAGGGCATGATCGCCGCCGTTCCTGTAGAGGCCATAAGCTTCAGGTGTTACGCCGTCATAAGAGATTATGATTTTTTTTAAGGGCGACTCCGCCAGGCTGATGCATCTCTCCCTGTCGAGCCAATGGCCGTTGGTGGATATCACCGGGTTCATTCCCGCAAAAAGTTCAGTTATCCTGAAGAACTCCGGGTGCATCATCGGCTCACCCTGGAAACTGAGCCATGCAGATAACACATGGCCGCGCAACTGAGATGCAGCATCAGCAGCATGGTCGTAGCTGAGGAAACTGTTTCTCCTTGTAAGAAGACCTGCACCGGTTACACACTCGGGGCATGAGAGATTGCACACGCTGCTGAGCTCCATGCTTATTGCCGGCGGCAGAGGCGGATGTGCTGAAATCCCGGCATATCTCCTGGCAGCATAAGAGAAAACAGAGTAACTTGCATTCAGGTATGAGAGTGCCATGGTAAAGGCAAATGAACAATTTTTTCCGGTCAATGTATAGGGTTTCAGGGGTAATTCCGGTCTTTATTATGAATCAATGATCCGGATTACAAACAAAAAAAATAGAAAGACCATGAAATCAAGAATTCTTTTTACAGCAATCGCGGCGGCTCTGCTCTTCATTCTGCCAGCCGGTGATGTCATAGCATCAGATGCTGCAGACAGGGCGAAGAAAGACCAGCAGCAGGTAACAATCATCCGCGGAAGGGTGGTTGACGCTGAAACGAACCAGCCGCTTGTGTTCGCAGGCATAGCAGTGCAGGGAAGCAATGTATCTACAGTTACAAACCTTGACGGTGAGTTTACACTTAAACTGCCGGAAGGAGAGACCGGAAAACTTGAGTTCTCCTATATCGGTTACAAGAACAAGGTGATGGCGGTTGAAGAGATGAAAACAAACGGCCAGCGTAACCTGATAGCACTGGAGACGGCAATGATTCCAATCAAGGAGGTAATTGTGAAACCCCTTATCCCTGAAGAGATCCTGGAAAAGGTTATCAGTCGTTTTAACGATAACTATCCGCTGATTGCCAATGACATGACCGGTTTCTACCGCGAGACTATCCGCAAGAACCGCAACTATATCTCAATCGGAGAGGCAGTTGTTGAAGTCTTCAAGGCTCCCTACCAGAGTGACCTCCGCTATGATGCAGTAAGGATATATAAGGGCAGGAAAAGCAATGACGTGGAGAAGATGGACACCGTCCTCTTCAAACTGCAGGGCGGACCCACAACCACCCTTTACCTCGATGTGGTGAAGAACCCGGAGACCTTCCTTACAAAGGAGTCTCTGAGTCAGTATGACCTGGAGCTCTCCAACATCGCCATGATAGATGACAGGACAAACTACGTAATCAATTTCTACCAGAAGCCATCAATATCCACACCTCTTTACCAGGGACGCCTCTTCATAGACATCGAAACCTATGCAGTGGCACAGGTGGAATTCTCTTTCAACCTTGAAAACAAGGAACTTGCAGCATCAATGTTCATCAGGAAGAAACCGATGGGAATGCAGGTGACTCCCGAACTGACTTCCTATATGGTCAGATACCGTGAGATAGACGGCAAATGGTACTTCACCCATTCCAGGGCAGAAGTCAAGTTCAAGGTCGACTGGAAGAAGAAACTCTTCAATACAAACTATACAACAATGTCAGAACTGGCCATCACAGACCGTACTGAAGAGGATGTGGTAAGGTTCTCAAACAAGGAGAGAATGAAGCCCTCGGACTTCTTCACGGAAGAGGTGGCAGCATTCGCTGACCCGGATTTCTGGGGTGACTATAACGTGATTGAGCCGGACCAGAGCATAGAGGCAGCCATACGCAAACTGAGCAGGAAAGTCAAATTCAGCGACAGGACAGAATAAAAGCAGACGGCACTGACCCATGCAGAGTGACAGTGAGATAATAGGGAGGATCAGACAGGGAGACAAACAGGAGTTTGAAAAGCTGTTCAGATCCTCCTATGTTTCGCTGGTACGTTATGCCAAAACGATGATCAGAGATCATGATGCGGCAGAGGAGATTGTCCAGGATCTATTCTTCAGGCTCTGGAAGGACAGGCAGGAGATGAAGATAGAAAGCTCTTTGAACGGATACCTCTTTAAGGCAGTGCACAACAGGGTGCTGCACTACATCGAACACCAGAAGGTGGTAAGCCGCCACGCCGGCGAGATGGTTGCAGGCGCTGAGCTGACATCAGAGCCGGTAACAGAGTTGATCTACTACAACGAGCTCCAGGCAAGGGTGGCAAGGGTGCTTGAGCGATTGCCGGGAAGATGCAGCATGATCTTCAGAATGAGCCGTTTTGACGGGATGAAGTATAACGAAATAGCCGAAAAACTGGCTGTCTCACTCAAACGGACATGGGAAAAGCGTTGAAAGAGTTCAGAAAAGCACTTGCAGAGTAATGAAAAAGAATAAAAATACAGACAATTGGAGTGACCGGGAGTGGGCCGGCGCAGCTGCATGGCTATCCGGCGAGGAGAGCGGCAGCGGCGAGGATGCCCGCAACCTGATCAGTGAAGAGGCAGATATAATGAAGAAATGGAATGACCTGAAAGATCCGGGGAAGGATATAATTGACGTTGATAAGGCATGGGCTAAACTCAATGGCCGGATCGAATCCGAAAGCCCCGTAATACAGATGACCGTAACCAGGACTCCGTTCCTCAGGACCTTTGCAAGGATAGCAGCAATGGTGGTTATAATTGCCGGTGCGGGCTGGCTCCTCTTCGAAATGGCTGCTCCTCAGAAGATAACAGTTGCCACAGCCGCGGATGAGAAGAACATTGAGGTGCTCCTTGCTGACGGCAGTAAGGTTTATCTCAACCGTAACAGCCGGCTCACATACCCGAAGAGTTTCAGGGGCGAAACCCGCAGCGTCACTCTGAACGGTGAAGCCTACTTCGACATTGCACCTGACGCAGAACACCCCTTCATTATTGATGCCGGTCAGGCCAGCGTGAAAGTGCTCGGAACATCGTTCAACGTGATCACTGAAAACGCCACAAGCGAGGTGGAGGTCTATGTGGCATCAGGGAAGGTTATGGTCACCAGTGAGGATGGCTCACAAAGCCTGACACTTGAACCCGAATACATTGGGAAGATCTCGGGTGGCAACGCATCAAGTGCGCGCAACACAAACGTTAATTACCTTGCCTGGCATACTGACATGCTCGTTTATGACGGCGAACGTCTCGATGTGGTCTTCGAGGACCTGAAACGGGCATACAACATAGAGATAAGGGTTGCTGACCCGGAAATAAACGGTTACCGGCTTACCTCCCCGTTCGAACAGCAACCGCATGACACAATTGTTAAACTGATTTGCACTACCTTTAACCTTCGTTCTGTAAGGGAGGGAGGATCATATGTCCTCTTTCACTGAAAGTTTTGAAAGAAAGTGATGTGGCCGACAGGATCCACCGGAATCCGTGTGACCCTGGTTGCCGGCCTGCTTTTGTTCACCCTGCATCTTTTTCCGCAGGAGAACGTGCTTGAAAGGCAGCTTAAACTGCCGGGCAGCAGCATAAAGGCATCCAGGGCCCTGGGTGAGGTAAGCAAACTCACCGGCTATCTCTTTACATATGACTCCCGTATTATAAACCCTGACAGGATATTCTCCGTTCCTGCAGCAGAAATGAAGTTGCAGGAAATACTCGACTCGGTGGCGGGTGACCCGGCAATAAAATCAGCTGTCCTGGGCAGGCATATAATTCTCTATCGCGAGACTGCCATGCCCTCAAGGCCGCAACCGCCGGCTGACTCACTTCCTGTTTTTCTTTCGATCGGAGGGAAAATCGTTGATGCCGAGAGTTCAGAGCCCCTCCCCTATGCAACAATCGGGATCAGCCATCGCGGAAAAGGGACGGTTACAAACTTCAATGGCGACTTCGTCCTCAGAATAAGCGAAGAGAACCTGTTCGACACCCTGACGGTATCATACGTGGGTTATGTAAACCGCCTGCTTCCGGTAAGAAGCCTGCCGGGCAACGTGATGACAATCACGATGGACAGGGATTTCATCCCCATACCTGAAATTATTATCAGGGCACAGGACCCGCTCATGATCATCCGTAAAACAATATCTGCAGTGGCGTCAAACTACGGCACCACCCCGGCAATGCTGACGGGATTCTACCGTGAGGGAGTTTACCGCAAAAAAGAACCGCAGGTCTATTCCGAGGCAGTTGTGAAAATATACAAGAGTCCATATGCCAGGTCACTGCAAAATGACCAGATCAAGGTGATACGCAGCCGGAAGATTGAGAACCTGGAGGCGAAGGACACCCTCGCCGTGAGGCTTAAAGCAGGGCTGAGCGCCACCCTCTCACTCGACGGCATGAGGCACCTCTTCGATTTCCTTGATCCTGAATCGTTTAACAGCTATGAGTACCATCTGACTGATATTGTGACAATTGACGGTCAGACGGCATATGTTATCTCGTTCAGGCAAAAGTCGTGGGTAACCGAGCCCCTGATGCAGGGCGACATATATGTAAATGTTGACAATTACAGTGTTGTGCTCGCGGAATTCGAGGTCAACCCTCTCTATGTGGACCAGACCGGAGAGTCATTCATCAGCAGGCTCCCGAGGGATTACTCGATGAAGCCTGAATATGTCAGATACAGGGCCCGCTACAGGCTGGTCGACGGCAGGTACTACCTCGCACATGTAAGAGGTGACCTGGGCTTCTCGGCAAGGGGAAGGAAGAGGGTATTCAGCAGCCCCTTCAATGTCTTCTTCGAACTTGCAATAACCGAACACAGCACTGAGAATGCGGCCAGGTTCGATCATGAAGAACTGGCTCCTGTTTATTCTATTTTTTCTCAGACAATTAACGGTTATGATGAAGGATTCTGGAAGGACTTCGACTTCCTGAAACCCGAGGAGGACCTTGTTGAGGCCCTTGGGAAGCTCAAGGTGAGGCTGGGGGAATTCAATGAGTAGCTCTGCCTTTAATAACTCTCAAGTATCCTGTAAAGCGCTGTTAGATCAGGGGTGAGTATTATCTCAGTTCTCCTGTTCTTCTGACGTGCATCGGGAGTTTTTGCCGGATCAACAGGAATATGTTCGCTCCGTCCGGAAGCAACCAGACGTTTGGGATTTATGTGCGTATCCTGTGTAAGCACCCTGACAACCGTTGTCGCCCTCTTGACGCTGAGATCCCAGTTATCTAGTATCTGTTGCCCCGGAGCTGCCCTGTATGGCACGTCATCAGTGTGTCCTTCAATTGTGATTGTAACATCCGGGTTCTTCTCCAGCAGTGCCCCGAGCTTGCGCAGTGCCGCACGTCCGTTTGCATCAATCTCGTAACTGCCGGTCTTGAAGAGGAGTTTGTCATCCATTGACACATAAACCTGACCGTTCTTCATACTCACTGTCAGGCCGTTGTCCTCAAACCCGAACAGGGCGTCCGACACCTTGTCCTTCAGCGCTTTCACTGCCTTCTGCTGGGCATCGAGCATCTTTTCCAGCTCTGCCAGCCGGGAATTGCGCTTCTCAAGCTCAAAGGTCAGCTCTTCGAGGGTTGCCTTCTTTGTATCAAGATTGATCTCGAGGTCACGCATCAGATCCTCCCTCTGCTGAAGCTCTGTCTGCGCCTTCTGCAGATCAGCAAGGAGCTTCTGCGTCTCCTGTGCCTTTCCTGCTGCCAGCTCGGCCTGAGCCCTCTGCAACTCCTCGTAGCGGGTTGAAAGCCGGCTTACCTCATCACGTGCCTGGCCCAGATCAGTGCGGGCATTCTCAAGCTCCCCGGTAAGCCTGCCGGTATCCTCTGTGAGTTGTCTCGACTTCGTTGTTAACTCCCTGTTTGACATTGTCAGCCAGATGTTCTCTGCCTTCAGCGAATCACGCTCTTCCAACAGCATCAGATTCCTGTCGGTGAGGGTGTTGTACCTCTTACCGGTGACGCATGAGACCGCGGTCAGAGCGATCAGAATTACCGGTAACAGAATTTTGCGTGCTTTCATGAACTGACTTGTTTATGCTTTACAATTGATGCGAATTAAACAATAAATGGCTAAAGCTGTTCTTATTTAAAGGATGATTAATTAACAACGGAAAAATTTTACCACCATCCGCAGAGACAAACACTATCCGGCAATCTTACAGAACATATGCAATTGTGGCAAAAATTAAAATATAAGTATCTTTGAGCCGGCACCTGGCAACCTAAATCAATGTCACCATCAGAACTGCTTTTAGACAGGGTGAACACCCCTGAAGACCTTAGGAAACTTGACAGGCTTGATCTTGTCAGGTTAAGCGATGAGCTCAGACAGCACATTATTGATGAGGTTAGCAGTAATCCCGGACATTTAGGGGCAAGCCTCGGGGTGGTTGAACTGACAGTTGCTTTGCACTACGTCTATAACACCCCGTATGACAAGATAGTCTGGGATGTGGGACATCAGGCTTACGGGCACAAGATCCTCACCGGAAGAAAGTCGCAGTTTCACACCAACCGAAAATACAAAGGCATAAGCGGATTCCCCCGTATGGCGGAGAGCGAATATGACGCCTTCGGGGTGGGTCACTCTTCCACATCGATCTCTGCGGCTCTCGGAATGGCCGTCGCAGCTCAGGCAAAAGGGGAGAAACGTAAAGTGGTGGCGGTGATCGGTGACGGGTCACTGCAGGCGGGACTTGCTTTCGAGGGACTTAACAATGCGGGCAACCAGAAAGCTGACCTGCTCGTCATCCTGAATGACAATAACATATCAATTGACGCCAGTGTCGGCGCCCTTAAGGAATACCTTCTTGATATCACAACCAGTCAGACCTACAACCGGTTCAAGGACAGGGTATGGCGTTTGCTGGGACGCTATAAGCGAATGGGGACAAGGGCACGGATACTTGCGGCGCAGATCGAGAATGGCATCAAGGGAACTGTACTTGAACGCAGTAATTTGTTCGAGGCTCTGAAATTCAGGTATTTCGGACCGATTGACGGGCATGATGTTATGCATCTGACCCGTGTGCTGGAAGATTTAAAGACCATACCGGGTCCCAAGTTGCTGCATTGCGTCACTGTCAAGGGTAAAGGATTTGCGAAGGCGGAACAGCAGCAGACAGTCTTTCACGCTCCGGGTAAGTTTGACAAGTGCACAGGCGAGCTGATCAAGCCGTCAGAATGTTCCAGGCATCCGCTTTATCAGGAGGTGTTTGGTCATACAATACTCGAGCTGGCACGTCAGAATGACAGGATTGTAGGCATAACCCCGGCAATGCCTACCGGATGCTCGCTCAACATAATGATGAAGGAGATGCCTGACAGGGCATTTGATGTGGGTATCTGCGAGCAGCATGCCGTGACCTTCTCCGCCGGGATGGCAGCCAACGGCCTGGTACCGTTCTGTAATATTTACTCATCCTTTATGCAGCGAGCCTATGACCAGGTGGTGCACGATGTGGCCATCCAGGGACTCAAGGTGATCTTCTGCATGGACCGTGGTGGTCTGGTTGGGACCGACGGAGCAACGCACCACGGCTTTTTTGACATTGCCTTCATGCGCAACATTCCGGGTATGATAACCGCAGCCCCGATGGATGAGGTTGAACTGCGGAATATGATGTATACGGCGCAGCTTGACAGCGTGAAGGGACCATTCAGCATACGGTACCCGCGAGGAACCGGCGTAATCTGCGACTGGCGGCAGCCGTTTGAAGAGATTCCGGTTGGCCGGGCCAGGCTGATAAGTGAGGGTAGTGATATTGCAGTGCTGAGTTTGGGTCACGCAGGCAATTTTGTTGTTGAAGCGGCTTCGGCTCTGCGTGAAAAGGGGATTTCCGTGATGCATTATGACATGCGTTATGCCAATCCTCTTGACGAGGAGGTGTTGCACGGCGTCATGAAGCGGTTCAAGAAGATCATCACGGTGGAAGATGGTGTTATAAAGGGCGGTTTTGGCAGTGCAGTGCTTGAGTTTGCAGCAGATCACAGTTACTCGGTTGATGTTAAGCGTATGGGCATCCCTGATTATTTCGTGGAGCACGGTACCCAGCAGGAGTTATGGCGTGAGTGCGGGTATGACGCTGCCGGGATTGAGAAGGCGGTTGTTCAGGCAGTCGGTAAAAGTGAAGTCGGCAGTCCGCAGTTGGCAACCGGCAGTCCGTTATAGTGAAGCCGGCAGTCCGCAGTTGGCAACCGGCAGTCCGTTATAGTGAAGCCGGCAGTCTGCAGTTGGCAGCCGGCAGTCCGTTATAGTGAAGCCGGCAGTCTGCAGTTGGCATTCATGACTGCAGACTGCAGACTGCAGACTGCAGACTGATTTTTGGCCGTAGGCCAT